>ERZ824978.210-NODE-210-length-91724-cov-10.783351_pt1 | contig 91724 bp, 65 predicted proteins | sample MGYA00519860_ERZ824978 | MGnify/ENA primary metagenome ERZ824978 (study PRJEB31778, sample SAMEA3449184) | human gut metagenome | biome: human gut; feature: human-associated habitat; material: faeces | place: United Kingdom | collected 2010/2012 ... | reverse complement strand
TGAGGCTATATGCACTGCATGATTGCCGCATCACGCGAAATGTCGGATGAACCATTTTTCGGGGACAGGCGGTCAGCATCGCTCAAGTCTTTGTAATAGTCATAGACAATCTTGAAGACTTCCTTGCTTTTGATGGTCTTGCCTACCTTTTCACGCAATTCCGCCATCTTGAGTGAGGCATACGCCGATATCAGATCCGGTGTACGTTCTCCACTGTCGTAGCGTGCCTTCAGCTTCTCAGGACTCATTTCCGGGTCAAGCTTACGGTTCAGGTCATCAATAAACGACTGTCCCTCTTCAAAACCAATCTTAGTGACAATCACCTTTTTGTCCGTATCAAGCACTATGAACGTCGGAAAGTATTCCACCTTGTACAGGTCGGCAAACTCCTTTCCTTCCTTTTCGGCATTAAGCTTGATGCAGACGAACTTTTCGTTCATGTAGTCGCCCACCGCCTTCTGCGGGAACACGTCGCGTGCCATTGCCTTGCAGGGGCCGCACCAGTCGGTGTAGAAATCAATGAATACCATCTTGTTTTCAGCCTTGGCGGCTGCCAGTGCTTCATCAAACGTGATGGAGCGGAAATTGGTCTGAGCCAGACCCGGCAGTGCCAGGAGGGCTGCCAGGGCTGTGAGAATTTGTTTTTTCATACAGGTTATTTTAGGTTTTCAACTTTTGCAAGTTACAGTTGGCAAGGAGACGAACGGCCAGGTCCACTCCTTGCCAACTGACAGCTGGTTTGTCAGATTAGTCCGAGAAGGGGAATGTGTTCGTATTGCCCATCATCTCCTCAAATCCCAGGTTACTTCCGGTGATATCCTTTTGCGGAGAGAGATAGCGCACCGACTTCACCTTGCCCGTACCTTCCAGGGTCAGTCCCGGGGCAGCAATGGGCTGTCCGCCGTTCATCTGCTCTTCTTCATAGAAATACAGCTTGTAATTGTATCCTTCCTGCGTTCCGACAATGAATGCGTCGAAATTGTACGTCGCGCTTATCATCCCCAGGAAGCCGAGATACTGGTTGGTCACGAAGGTCACGGTTTCCGACGCCGGAATGCCGGTCAACGGAATTTCCAGTTCCGTACCCTGCGTCAGACTGTAAGCATACAGCTTGTTCCCGTCCACACAGTAGATGTAGGAAGCCGTACGTCCGTTAGCCGCCACGATGTCGCTCTTTGCCAGATGGAGAGAGGGGTCAAGAGTGACAATCCGTTCGATGGCATTTCCCAACGAATTGCTCTGTATCAGATAGCGTTCACCCTTGGACGGCGACTCGCACAGGAACCATCCGATGTTGGTACCTCCGGTGGAATTCACCCCGGAAGCCAGGCATTCCAGTTCCGTCGGATAATCGCTCTGGATATCCTTTCCGGATGTATCGGTCGCAACGGTAGAAGAGGACACATTGAAGTCGGCAATCATCAACCGATGTTCAGTGTTGCTCCAATACATGATTCCATTGGTCCATCCGATAATCTGGACGAACTTGCTGCCACCAGCACAAGAGGGATATCCCAGTTTACCGGTACTCTCAGCCTCACCGGAGAAGGTTGCCCCATAGGAACGTATGCCGGTGTTGGAGATGTAGCACTGGCAGAAGTAAGCCATGAAATAGCCATAGGGAATCTCATTGTCATCCATCGGACCGCTGAAGAACAGGTTGTCGCGGTTGAACACCTCGGTCAGGTCCTCCGAACGGAATCCCTTGTAATCCCGGCTCTCCGTCGTGACATGGATGAAGTTGTCCATAGCCAGTTCGTTGCTTCCCGGATCGACATACTCTCCATTATAGAGGATGGACAGGTTACAGGGCTTGCCTTTCATGGGAGCACCCGTGCCGACTGCTATGACATCCGTCAGCAGTTCTTCGTTGTAACAGTCAAGGTCCGTATTGCCGTCCGGCGTCTCCTTCAGGATGTAAAAGCCTTGCGAATAGCTGGTGGAGGTGTGCAACAGGACGGAAGCATACTGCGCAAAATCATTACTCTGCGCACGTACTTCGAGCACGATCCGGTAGTCTCCCGAAGGAAGTTCCACGACATAATCAGGCTCCTTGTCCGTTGATATCAGATAATCCCTGTAGTCGATGTTTTCAGCGGAAGCTTTATACAGATACCAAGTATACGTCAGGTCATCTGCTGCATAAGCTGTCTGGACCGTCGGTTTGATGACATCCTTCAGGTTGACACCGACGTATGAACGGACGCTGTACTCCTCTTCCAGGTTTTCAATCACAATGTCGCTGACGTCGAGCGTAGCCAGAGTGGAGTCATCTTCCGTACAGGCGGAAAACGAGAGGAGCATGAACAGTAAGGGGTAGAATATCTTTTTCATGATTCAATGCGTTTTAGTGATGATTAGTACCAGGGTGCAGGGTCGAAAGATACCGGTTCGCCGTTGGGCTCTCTGTAGATGTCGAGTCCGGCTTCCTGACGTTTTTGATTTTCTTCCTCCAACTTCTCGATGAACCACTGGCTGAGGTAGGTGACGTAGTTCGAATCGCCGGCAAACAGTTCGTCCAGATAATCCTCATCCCAGCTGTTTCCGGTCCATTCGATCATCAACTGGTGTTTCAGCTCAGTATAAGTACCAAAGTTGTTGTCGCCATAATAAGTATCCCAGTTAGCCGGTTTGGCCATGTGGCTGCTGATGACCAGCGTGTGGGTGGAGAAGGCTTCGTAACCCGGCTTGAAGTAGCCGTTGTCCTTGAAGGTGAACTGCAAGTTGACATTGCCGTCATCCAGCGAAACATCACGCAGCACCACGATGGGGATGAGCGCCTTGTTCTGATTGGCGGGGATAAAGGATTTCGACAGCAATTGCGGGTCGTCGAAGGGAACAAAATGTACGCCCGGAACAGCATCGGCCTCACCGGTGGATATCTGCTCCAGCTCTACCGGACGGTCGTAGTCAAACAGACGTCCCATGGTCCCCACTTCAAACCATACCGTGTCGATGGTCAGCTCTTCACCGACGGTGGCACTGCGTAAGGCAAATGAGTAGGCAGTCTCCAGCATATTCTCTTCAATGTCTTCGGCAAGGGTCACCTCTCCGTTGTAGTTGTAGTAGATGAAGTTGAGCCGTGGCTCCTCCAGGACAATCGGGGTGAGGTCCTTCTCACAGGAAGCCGTTGCCAGCAGACAGGCAAGGGCGGACAGTGTATGAATGAGTCTTTTCATAAGTCTTCAAAACAAGGGTTTAACGGTTGGGATTATATTCGGTTGTAGGCAACGGAAGGATGTATTCGCTCTCTCCCACCGGTTCGTCGCGCCACAGCATCGAGGTGCTGTTCAGACGCTTGTAGGTGTAGAACATCTGTCCTTCGGCATAGAACTCGCGCCGGTATTCGTCGACGATGAAGTCCTTCAAGTCGTCGGCAGAAGTAAACGACGGCATGTTGGGCACGTTGTGTGCCAGCATGTACGTGTTGTACAGACCGTTCGCCTCATTCAGGTCTGTGGTGCTCTCCATCGCAATGAGGTAGACCTCCGACATGCGAAGCATCGGGACAATCTGGTAGTAAAGCATGGCGTTGGACACATCCGTATTCCAATAATACTTCATGCAGACGGACATCATCTGTCCGCCATTGTTCGGCACATTGTTGCGCCAGCAGTTACCGGCACGGTTGTTGGAGTTGGGATTGACGGTGCTGAAAAGCTCGGTATGCATGGCCGAAGTAAGCCCCAGGTTGTTTCGTTCATCAAAACTGGTACTGCTGCCACCCACCAGAAACTCCTGCGAATAATCCATCACGTCATACTTGCTCAGATAGAACAGGCATTCATTGGGACACAGCTTGTAACCGGATGCAAAGTCCTGCGTACCGCTCATGGTCATCACGGGATTGCCGTCCAACGTGGCATCGATGACTTCCCGGGCTGCACGGTAGGCATTGGCATCATCACCGAGGTAGCGGTACATGCGTGCCTCCAGCGCTTTCACTGCCCAATAGTTCATGCGCGACTGACGGTAAAGCATGAAGTCGTCCACCGAACTGCTGGAACCACTGTTCAACGCCGTAAAGGAGTATTGGAACACGGGGTCATTGTCCTTCAGCAGGGATTCTGCCTTCTCAATGTCCTGTTTCAACTTGCCGACAAACTCATCGAAGGTGTAGTATGCCGGCATCTCGTCGATGCTGGTTGTCTCTGAATAAGGGAGCGACACCTGCTCCGTTCCTCCCGGCACCTGACCGAAGAGGCGCAGCACATCCAGGTGACAGTAAGCGCGTATGCCGTACGCCTCGCCCTGAATCGTGGCACGGACAGCAGGGTCCGAAATGACGTCACCCTGCTCGTCCACATGCTTGATGATGACGTTTGCCTGTACGATGGTGTTGAAGAGCTGGGCATAGATGGCTTTGATGGCAGCCTGTGAATAGGTCACATTCTCATAGTCGTGCTTCATCAGGTAGTAGTCTTCATACCGGTACGTGTTGTCCGTCATGTTCCACAGATTCGCCAACGACTCGATGTTGGTCATGCTCAACCGCTCGCCATAGATGTCCTGGCTCCCCATGAGCATGTAGAGACCGGTCACGGCACTGCAAAAACCGTTGTACGTGGAGAATTGGTCGTCTTCCTTCTGCTCGGTCTCGGGACGTACATCCAGCCAGTCGTTGCACGAAGAAGCACCGAACGCTGTCAGGAGGAGGACTAGTATGTATATCTTTCTCATAGTGTTCTGCTGTTTTTAAGTGAGTTTAGAATAAGAATTTGATGCTTCCCTGAATGTTGCGTGCATAGGGATAGCTCGTTCCGCGTTCCATCTTGATGGAGCCCCAGTGGAAGAGGTCGGACATGTTCACGCCGAAGGTGATGCTCTGCACACCGGCATAGCGGCGTATCCAGTCACTGTCCCAGCGGTATTGCAGGCTGACGGACGAGAGTTCCAGCACATTGTCGTCCATCACGAAGCGGGAGGTAGCCTGCGTCCCATCGTTGCTGAAGCCTTTGAAGAAAGTCACGTCGCCCGGTTGCATCCAACGGTCGGTGTATACACGCTTGTCAACATTGGAAGACTCCAACGTACTGGTGGTCACCTCCACACGGTCTACCAGGGTGCTGTTGTATGCCTTGCCTCCCCAATAGTAGTTGAACGAGACGTTCAGCGTCAGTCCTTTCCACATCAGCATCGTGCCGAAGTTACCGCGGTAGGGTTGGTAGCCCGGTCCCAGGTAGACCTTGTCTCCCGCCTTCCAGGTCGTCGTCAGGTTTCCATCGCGGTCGAGGAAGATTTCACGTCCCGTACTGGGGTCGACACCCATGGAGCGCACGGCATAGATACCGTTCTGCGGACGTCCCTCATAAAACAGGTTTGCCACCTCATAGTCCTCATCTGCCAGCATCGCCTCGTTCTGCTCCTTGATGGCTTCCGAGAGCTTGGACACCCAGTTCTTGTCATACACCAGCTGTCCGCTGACCATCCAGTTCAGCTCGCGCGCATGGTCCCGGATGATGTAGGCACTCAGCGACGCTTCGAAACCGCGGTTCTTCACTTCACCCACATTCGCCATGTACGAAGGGAAGCCCATGGAGAGAGGGATATCCATCTGCGAAAGGAGGTTCGAGGTGGTCTTCGTGTAGAAGTCAAATTCACCCTTGATGCGTCCCTGCCACAGACCGAACTCCAGACCGACGTTAAACTCGTCGGTAGTCTGCCACGTCAGTCGCGGGTTACCCCACTCGCTCAATGTGGCACCGGTCCAGTTCATATATTTGTTACCGGTCTCGTAGGCAAAGATGGTAGTCGCTCCCGAACCGGAACCCTGTTGCGAACCGGTCTGTCCGTAGGAAGCCTTCAGACGCAGGATGTTCAGCGTCGGATTGCCGGCAAGGAACTTCTCGTTGTGCAGGTTCCATCCGATACCGGCACTCCAGAAGGGAGCATACTTCTTGTCCGTTCCGAAGGTGGAGCTACCATCGACACGGTACGACATATCCACATAGTAGCGTCCGTCATAGGTATAGTTGACGTTGCCCGTGAAGCCCATCATGCGTTGCAGGGTCTTGCTGCCGGTCGGGAGCTCGTTCAGGGCATACTGACGGGCATTGCCCAGGAAGCTCATGTTTTCATCGGAGAATCCCTCGACATTGAATGTATAGGAATAGCCGTCCTGCTGGTTCATGGAGTAATCCAGACCGACATAGAGCTGGTGCTTGTCCAGAAAGGTCTTCGAGTAGGAAAGCGTCAGGTTACCGCTGTAGCTGTAGTCCTTCCCGGTGCCGTAGGCATACGAACCACGGCGGAAGAAGCCCTCGTCGGTAGAGTATTCCGGTGAAGTGTTCGTGTCGGATGTAAAGTAGGAGTCACGCGGGGAGAGGAACACGTCGCTGTGGTTCGTGGTGCTCGTGATGCCGAACTGTCCGCGCAGGGTCAGCTCCGGCAGGATGTTCCACTCGACGGCAAAGTTGTTGGTCAGCTCCTCGTAACCGCTCTTGTCAAACGAGCCCAACGAAGCATCATAGAGCGGGTTGAAATCTCCACGCCCCCAGCTGGAACCACGGAATGCCTCGAAGAACTCCACGTAGTCGCCGTTCTCATCGAAGGGGGTGTTGTAGGGTTGCTGTGCCACGTAGTCGCTGAACGAACCGTAGTTGCTCTCGGTGCTCCGGCTCATGCCGTAGGAAGTATAGTTCTTGAAGATGAAGTTCTTCACGGTGTACATCAAGGTGACAGACCCGTTGAACGTGCGACGCGAGGAGTTCTTCATGGCACCTTCCACATCCTTGTAGTTGGCTGTAGCACTCCAACGGAACTCTTCGCTACCACCTTCCAGACGAACGTTGTAGTGCGAACCCACTCCGGTACGGACCGGTTTGCTCAGCCAGTCGGTGTCAACGCCTTGCTGCACCTTGCGCAAGCGGCGGTTATAGATATTCTGGAAAGTAACCGTATTGTCAGGGATAGACGACGTGTAGAGCCCCAGGGAGTTCTCCAGCTCCAGTTTCTCCCGTGCATTCAGCATGTCGTAGGAAGTGAGGTCGGGCACTTCGAAGTCCAGACCGACCTCGGCATTCACACGGAGCTTGCCCGGCTCGGGCTGTTTGGTCACGACGACGATGACACCGTTCGAACCGCGCGAACCGTAGATGGCAGTAGCAGCAGCGTCCTTCAGAATGTTGATGGACTCGATTTCCTCGTCGTTGTAGTCCATAAGCTTCTCCAGCGAGATTTCAAAGCCATCCATGATGATGAGCGGCGTGTTCACGGCGTTGGAGGCACTTTCGTTGAACTCCTGCACACTCATCGGCAGCGACGAATTACCACGGATGTTGATTTGCGGGAGGGCATTCGGGTTACTACCCGCTATGTTGTTCACGGCAAAGTTCAGAGAAGCGTCAATGTTTTTCAATGTCTGGAGCAGGTTCTGCCCTTTGAACATGTCCAGTTCCTCGGACGTGACAGTCGAGACGGCACCCGTATAGCTTTCCTTCGCCTTCTTGAAGATACCGGTCACCACGACGTCCTGCAACTTCTGGGCATCGCTCTCCAGGACCACGTGCATGTCGGCATTGGCTGCCAGCACCTGCGTCTTCATGCCGATGTAGGAGATTTGCACCTTATAGTTTGCTCCGAACGTGAAACCCGTGATTTCAAACCGTCCGTCAATGTCGGTTGCCGTACCGAAGGTCGTCTCCTCGTTGTCCGCTCCCAGCAAGCGTACGGAAGCACCGATGATGGGTAGTCCGTCGTCCTTGGAGATAACCGTACCGTAGATGCGGTGGGTCTGTTGTGCCTTGCGGTTGGTCTCCGCCTTGCGGATAATCACCGTGTTGTCCACAATCTCGTACGTCAGTCCCGTGCCCTTCAGCACTTCGTTGAGCACTTCTTCGAGCCGCTTGTCCTTCAGGGTACAGGTCACAGGCTTCACCCCTTGCAGAATCTGCTTCTGATAGACAAACTCGTGGTTTGTTTTCTCCCTCAAGTCAGAAAACACTTGTTCAATGGGTGTATTCTTATACACCGTGTCGATGTCTTGCGCCGAAACCGGGATACCCAAGACACCCAGCAGAATTAAGCTGAAAAGCTTTCGTTTGCTACTGTTCATAGTCAGTCATTTGGTTTATGAATTCATTACATAGTCTTTTCTCTCCATGCACCCAGTGCGGGTGCTCCGCCAGCTTCTCCGCATTCCAAACGGAAGCATCGAAGCCTGCCGGCTGTGTTTGTTCATGGTCCATCTGGTCTTTGCTTTTACTCCTAAAACGCAAAGGGTGTAAAAAAGGACAGCTGAAAAGTGCATTTTTTTCAAAGAATCTTCAAAATTCGTTGCTGTTTCCCTATTTTTGTACACGAAATGTGCAGACCGATGACAGAGGACGAGATTTTCATAGATTTCCAACAAGGCAAGATAGACTCACTATATGATATCCTGTACGGGAGACTGATGTCGTATGCCTCCCGCTGCTTGGGGGAGGACGCCTCGTTCATGTCGGAAGACTGTGTGCAGGATGCCATCTACAAGACTTACCGGATGCGCAGCACCTTTCAGAATGCCGCAGCCTTCAAGTCCTATCTCTACACCTGCATCCACAACCACGCCGTCTCCATCCTCCGCAAACAGATGGCGCAAGAGAACTATCTCGCAAACCGGGAAGAGGAGGACCTGCAACACTCGCTGCTGGAACAGGAGGTGCTCGACCTGCTGTTCGACGCCATCCGTTTGCTTCCGGAGAAGTACCGTCGGCTGTTTGACATGAGCTTTGAACAGGGATTGAAAAATGCTGAAATAGCCGCCTTGCTCCACGTGTCGGAGAGTGCGGTCAAGAAGCAGAAGGCAAGTATGATCCAGCAGCTGCGCAATGACCTCCTGCGCAAGACGGGCAAAGACTACATGTCGCTTTTCCTGCTCTGCCTGATGTAATCCGGACCGCAGAGACATCGCCCCGACGGATTCTTCCGCCGTTCCACAAATATTCTTCAACCCAAATTTCGTTTCTTCTCAGGGAATCGCTATATTTGTTACATAAACAACTAATTTATCGTAAGCATGAAAACACAGGTAACACATTTAGGAATGATTGATTCAGAAAACCGCCAACAAAGTTATGGGGCGCGCATCCAGTTGGATGGAAAGGAAGTGTATGTTGACTTGAATTTCTACACGCTTCGTCCGGACGCTTCCGGATGGGCGGAAGTCTATGAGGATTATATCACGCATCTGGCAGAGCACCGACGGACGGTAGAGACTGCCCTGCGACGTGATTTTGAGAAAGGGGGCATTGTGCGCAAGTACATCGACTGCCACCTGAAGGAACTCCCCTCTTCCATCCTCGAGAAGATGCTGGCTCCGGCGCCTCCCTCCCTCTCACCCGAAGAACGGTTGCTGTCCCTCCTCTCCCTGAAACGCATCGGGCTTTATCCCGGAGATGATGCCTACGCCGTGTGGGACTACACACCGGGATGGCAATATACAGACCAGCTGATTGTCGGCAACACGGACGAAGCAGGCAAGCTGGAGTATGTGTCGTGGGAGAGCTGAGCGAACAAGATGATAACAAGATAACGCGGACCTGTCCCTGCTGTCGGCAGAGGCAAGTCCGCGTTCTTTTTCTCTCTTATATCTTACATCCGGATACGGCTCAGATGCGCTCCAGTTGCACGGTGAAGTGGCGCATCAGCGGAGCTTCCCAGGTGATGCGTACGCCGTGCTGGATTTCCTCGCGACGGTCATAGACATTCTTCAGTGCCACGGCAATCACATCCATGTGGTTGTTCGTATAGACACGGCGCGGAATGGCAAGGCGCAACAGGTCCAGACCGCCGAAACGGTTCTCACGAGTCACCGGGTCACGGTCGGCAAGGATGTAACCGATCTCGCAACCACGGATACCTGCCTCCAGGTAAAGCTCAATCGTCAACGTCTGGGCAGGGAATTCCTCTTTAGGTACGCGCGTAAGAATCTTCGTTGCATCGACGAAGATGGCGTGTCCGCCGGCAGGACGCTGGTAGGGAATGCCGAACTCGTCGAGACGGGCTGCAAGGTATTGCACCTGCTTGATGCGCGTCTCCAGATTGTCAAACTCCGTGTTCTCGTCCAGACCGATGGCCAATGCGTTCATATCCCGTCCGTTCATGCCGCCATACGTCAGGTAGCCTTCAAACTGGATGCAGTACCCTTTGGCACCGTCGTACCAGTCCTGACGGTGGGTAGCGATGAATCCGCCCATGTTGACGATACCGTCCTTCTTCGCACTCATGGTCATGCCGTCAGCCAGAGAGAACATCTCGCGGGTGATTTCCTTGATGGTCTTCCCGGCATAACCTTCCTCACGGGTCTTGATAAAATATGCGTTCTCGGCAAAACGCGCCGAATCGAACACGACCGGCTTGCCATACTTGTCTGCCAACGCACGCACCTCGCGCAGGTTCTGCATCGACACGGGCTGTCCGCCGGCTGTGTTGTTGGTGATGGTCACAATGATAAACGGGATGCGGTCGCCATGTTCACGCAACGCCTGCTCCAGTTTGCGCGGGTCGACATTCCCCTTGAACGGATGTTCCAGCTGGGTGTCCTTTGCCTCGTCGATGGTACAGTCGAGCGCAGTAGCCTTGCGTCCCTCGATGTGTCCCTTTGTCGTGTCGAAGTGCGAGTTGCCCGGGACGATGTCCCCCTCATGCACCAGGTAAGAAAACAACACATTTTCCGCCGCACGGCCCTGATGGGTCGGGATGACATATTCAAATCCCGTCAGGCGGGTGATGGTCTCTTTCAGTTTGAAGAAAGAAGATGCGCCGGCATAGCTCTCGTCGCCCAGCATCATTCCCGCCCACTGACGGTCGCTCATGGCACCCGTCCCCGAGTCGGTGATGAGGTCTATGTAGACCTGTTCGGCTTTCAACTGGAACACGTTGTAATGCGCTTCCTTAATCCACTGTTCGCGCTCTTCGCGGGTGCTTTTACGGATGGGTTCCACCATCTTGATTTTCCATGATTCAGCAAAAGGTAATTCCATAAGTCTGCTTTTTAAGGTTTATGTCCCGAAGTTAGGTGGTATTTGCCGCATGACAAAGCAATCTGCTTTCTTTTTGTTCAAGAGCTGTTGTAAAACAGAAAAAGAAGGACATCCTGTCACGCAAATGTAGCCGTTTCGCCAACGGAACGTAGAACGGGTGTAGCGTCCCTGTCACAAGATAGCCTCATCTTTGCAGCGAAAATCTTAGTGTATAACAGAGACAACATGCGAATCAGAACATTTGCAAGAAGTGTATGTATCTTAGGGATGGGCATCGTAGCTACTGCGCTCCATGCCGAGAACATCAAAGGACAAATTTCAGACAAAACAACCGGTGAACCACTCGTCGGAGCACTCGTGAAAGTAATAGGCTCGACCCAGGGCGGAGTGACCGATATCGACGGACACTATCAGCTCCGGCAACTGCCTGCCGGAACGTATACCCTGGAAGTGACGTATGTGGGATACCGCACCCTGCGAGTGCCCGACGTGCGCCTCGACGGCAAGGACCTTTCGCTGGACATACAGCTCGACCCCGACACGCAAGAGCTGGGAGAGGTCATGGTGACGGCACGGAAAAACCTCGAAGGAGAGAAAGCACTGATGATGGAACGTCAGCAGGCATCCTTCGCCATTGAGAACATGGGCGCCAAGGAGATGAGCCTCAAGGGTGTTGGCAACGTGCAGGAGGGGCTGACCAAAATCACCGGCATATCGGTGGCGGATGCCGGACAGCTGATTGTCCGCGGACTGGGCGACCGCTACAGCACCACCACCCTCAACGGACTTCCCATCGCCTCGCCCAACCCGGATAACAAGCTTATTCCACTCGACATCTTCCCGACTGCCACGGTACAGAACATCACCGTCAGCAAGGTTTATGAAGTCGGCTCGTTCGCCGACTACTCGGGTGCACATATAGATATAGGTACGAAGGAGAGTGTGGGACGCGACTTCCTCACGGCAGACTTCAACGTCGGCGGAGCCTTCAACACCCTGGGCAGCGACTTCTACCGGAGTGATCGGCGGGGGACGATGTTCACCACCGACAAGCTCGACGACCGCTACTGGGACATGAGCCGGACGGAATTCAACACGGACGTGCTGCGCACGGATCCCTTCGATACCTCCTTCGCCATCGACCGTCAGACAGCACTGCCCGACTTCGGCGGTTCACTCTCCGGCTCCAGGGAATGGGACTTTGCCGGCGGAGATGCTCTCAGCCTCATGGCATCACTCGGCATCAGCCACTCGTCGCAAATACTCGACGGAGCCAACGTGAAGACCATGAACAAACAGGGCGACATCAAGAACAACTTCGACTACGACAGCTTCACCTCCAGGCTCAATCTCGCAGGACTGCTCAGCCTGGGCTACTCCTTCCGGGAATCGGACAACCTGTCTTACACCTTCCTCTATGCACGGAATGCCGAAGACGAATACCGAAACCGCAGCGGCTTCGACTCTGAAGGCAACGACCTGCTGGGCAGCAACAGCGTCTTCCACGCCTACAGCCTGCTCAACAACCAGCTTGCCGGACATCATGACTTTGCCGGACGATGGACACTCGACTGGGCTGCCTCCTATGGCATGACACGCAGCGACGAGCCGGACCGCCGCCAGGTGATGTTCCGCCGTGACCCCGAAACGAACGAACCGACACGCCTCTTCCTGCTCAACCAACAGGAGACCATGCGTTACTTCGGTGAACTGGAAGAAGACGAGCTGGTGGGCGACGTACGCAGCAGCTACCGCTGGAACGACAACGACCTCGTGCGCTTCGGAGCTGCCTACAAGAACAAGAAACGTGACTTCCGCAGTGCAAACTTCTACTACAACCTCGACAACCTCGATGCCGACATCACCACCATCTACGATACCGACGGCTACCTGAACTATGCCAACGTGCAGAACGGCTCCATCGTGGTCGACCGCAACATGCAGGCACGCAACTCCTATCAGGCGGCACACGACATCCTTGCCGGATTTGCCGAAATCGAGTTGCACCCGTGGGCAAGCTGGATGGTCAACGTCGGTGTGCGCGTAGAGAACTCGCGCCAGAGTGTGGACTACTACACCGACGGAGGAACGCCGCGCACCGCGGAACTGAACAAAACGGACTTCTTCCCGGCTCTCAACGTCAAGTATGACCTCACCCCGGAACAAAGCTTCCGCTTCTCCGCCTCGCGCACCGTTACCCGGCCCGCCTTCGTCGAGATGGCACCCTTCCTCTACCGCCCCAGCTATGGGAGCACCTCCCTGCGCGGTAACGAAGAAATACAGAACGGCTACAACTACAACGTGGACCTCCGTTACGACTTCTTCCCGAAGAACTCCAACGACATGTTCTCCGCCACGCTCTATTTCAAATATCTCCAGGACCCTATCGAACGCATCCAGCAGGCAGAAGGCGGCGACGCCGTCCACTCCTTCCGCAATGCAGACAACGGCATAGCTGCCGGCATCGAACTGGAGTTCCGCAAAGAGCTGTTCAAGGACTTCCGGGTGGGACTCAACGGCTCCTACATGTACACCAACGTAAAGCTGCCGGGCAATGATGGCATCTACACCGAGAACCAGCGTTCGTTACAGGGTGCATCGCCCTACCTGCTCAATGCCGATGTCAGCTACACTCCACGCTGGGGCGAAGAGAAACAGCTCAGCCTGGCACTGGTCTACAACATGCAGGGCCCGCGCATCCACACCGTCGGCATCTTCGGACTGGGAGACGTGGAACAGGATGCACTCCACACGCTCAACTTCGTAGGCAGCTTCCGCATGAACAACCACTTCACCCTGAAATGGAAAGTCAACGACCTGCTGGGCAGTACCGCCCGCTTCCGTCAGGATGTCCCCGACACGGGCGAGAAAGTCACCGTAGAGTCCTACAAACCGGGCACCCATGCCGAAATAGGCATCAGCTACACCTTGTAGGAGTCCGCATGGAAACGAACTTAAAAACTTACTAACTTATAAACTAACCAACTACAATGCTTATGAAACTGAATGTTTTTGGAATGAAAGTAAACGTATGGGCCATGGCAGCCTTGATGAGTATGGGTCTCTGCGCCACTGCATGCAGCGACAGCGATGACGACAGCCAGAACCCCGGCGGAGGCGACGCAACCACCGTGGAGATGGAGAACGGCGCTACACTGACGGGCGGTGTCAAGAACGGACAGACCGTCATCCTCAAAGAAGGCTACTCCTTCAAGCTCTCCGGTGAATACCTGGTGGAGGCCGGCGGTCTGCTCAAAATCGAACCGGGCGTGACCATCAAGGCTCAGAACGACGACGATACTCCCGACTATATCATGGTCGCCATGGATGGCAAAATCGATGCACAGGGCACTGCCGACAACCCCATCGTGATGACCGTGGAGAACTATCCTGCCGAAGGTGCTTCGCTGGGAGGCAACGGCTGGTGTGGGGTACACATCTGTGGTAAGGCACACACCAACAAGGGTACCGGCACGAAATCTGAAATCGGCGGCTACCCCTACGGCTCAGGAAGCAGCACGGCAAATGACAACGACAATTCGGGTACGATGCGCTACGTCCGCCTGGAGTGTGCCGGCTATGCATTCTCTGAAGAGACGGAAGCCAACGGACTGACACTCTATGGTGTGGGCAACGGCACGACCATCGACCACATCCAGGTATACCGTGGTGCGGACGACGGTGTGGAGTTCTTCGGAGGCTCCGTCAATGTGAAATACCTCATCGTGACCGACTGTGAGGACGACTCGTTCGACTGGACGGAAGGCTGGAACGGCAAGGCACAGTTCCTCGTTGCCGACCAACGTGGCACAACAGCTGCCAAGGACAACGGCGACTGCCTGATCGAGGCGGACAACAACGGAGACGACAACGCTGCCACTCCTATCGCCCACCCCATCCTTGCCAACCTGACGCTGATTGGCAACAACAGCACGGAAGGCACCCGCGGCATCCGTCTGCGTGAGGGTACTCAGGCTGAAATCTACAATGCCATCGTGACCGGCAAGCCGAACTGTCTGACTGTGGAGACCGAAGGTACCGAAAGTTCATTGGCAGACGGCACTTCGAAATTACAATACATCGTGCTGGGACAGAACTTCTCATCGGCTGAAGGCATCTACACGCAGGACATGTTCCTTGCCGAGGGCAACCACAACAGCGTATCTGCCACCAACATTCCCTCGTTTGCATCCAATGACTTCGTCGGAGTCATCGACGGTGGAGCCACCTTGTCCGACTCCTTCTTCACCACAGCTGCTTACTGTGGTGCCGTGAGTGCCGACAACAGCGCATGGGACCTGAACAAGGCTTGGATGCGCAAGTAAAAACGACATTTCTCATCATGTTTTATATAGATTGCGTATATCCGGACGTTGGGACGACACACCACCCACTCCGGTAAAATAAGGCTCATGAAAAGGCAGAGGCGTGCTCGCGAGGAGTACGCCTCTGATATTTAAGAAGGCAGGCAATCCCCCTTCAATAATAAAACAACAAGTAGAACAACGGCAGATAGTCTTTCAAGCTGACGCGAAGCACCTTCAGGGCTTTACCGATGTGATACTCCACACTCTTGACCGACAGGCCTACCGCTTCGGCGATCTCCTTGTTGCTGCGATTCTCAAAGCGGCTGAGCATGAAGATGTGACGGGTCTGTTCGGGGAGGGAGGACAAGGTCTGGCGGATGATGTGGGTCACCTCCTTGGAGAAAATCTCGTCGGGGTTGCAGGCTTCGAGGGTGGACAGACGGATGGACAGCTCCTGCATACGCCAGGCTTCCAGCTCACTGCACGAACGCAACTCCACCTCCCGGTGCTTCAGATAGTCGAGAGACTTGTGCTTCAGGATGGTCAGCAACAAGGGGAGGACAGCCTCCTGGGCGACCGGGCTCTCCTTCAGCCTCTCCCACAACTTGATCAACGACTCCGAGGTGATGTCTTCCGCCACCAAATCGTCGTGCACGTAAGACTTGGTAAAATAGAAAGACCGTTTATACAGACTCGTATAGATTTGACTGAACGAGTCGGCAGTGTATCCGTTCATGTGTATTCTCCTTAAAAACTTGACACAGCAAAAGTATATCATTTCCCGAGAAACACCAAAAGGGACAGCTTCCTCTTTCGGAGACGGACGCCGGTGAGTTTCCACATTCACACTTTTCAGCACACCAAACAAACTTTCTTCCTTACATCGTTTGTATTTCATCGAAATATCCTATCTTTGTCAGAAGGAAAAACAAGTAAAACTGTTTTTGATAGGTGATTATAGTTTTTTAGATTGTGTTTGTGTTGAGGGAGGGATGTCGTGATGACATTCCTCTCTCTCTTTATGCCCGCATGGATGTTGATTGTTTTCTAGGGCTTCTTCTGCTGACAGATGCTGAAGTGATGCATCTCGTCCCGGTATTCATAGTGCACCTCCAGCCCCGACAGTTTGCAGATACCGGCGACAATGGACAGTCCCAGTCCGGTCGAGCCTTCCTGCTTGCTCCCCTTGTAGAAACGTTCGAAGATTTTTGTATGGTCAAGCGGATGCCGGACACCCGTGTTGCTGATGCAGAAGGTATCCGCCGTCAGGGTGATGACCAGACGGCCGCCGTCGGTGTTATGGACAAAGGCATTCTTCAGCAGGTTGGTCACGAGGGTCACGGCGAGCGTCTCGTTGAGGACAAACGTCAGCCTCGCCTCTTCACGGACGCTGACGGCAATGTCCCGGTATTCATAGACCTCGCAGTAGTCATCCAGGTAGCGGCGCACAATGTGGTTGAAGCAGACGGGACGGACGTCGGCAAACTGCTCGTTCTCGATTTTCGACAGCAACAGGAGCGACTTGTTGAGCTTCGTGATGTGCTCCAGGGTCTGGTGTGTCTTTGCCAGCTCCTCCAGCTGTCTCTCCGTGATGTCCTCATCCTCCATCAGCATCTCCAGACGGTTGCGGCAGATGGCAAGCGGCGTCTGCAACTCATGCGAGGCATTGCCGATGAAACGCTTCTGCTGCTCGAACAGCTGTTCGTTGCGGGCGGCATAGAGGTTGGCGGCATCATAGAGGGTACGGAACTCGGTGATGGTGTTCCGGTTGGGGAGCGGCTCGTTCTTCTGCCCAACGCGGTAATGCCTGAACCAGTCGAGCAGGCGGTAGAGCGGCTGCATGCTCCGGTAGAACACATAGATGTTGAGCACGATGATGATGACCAGCAACGTGGCATAGAGCAGGCTCGTCCAAATCAGGATGGAGTGTATCACGTCACGCTTCTCGATGGTGGGCGTCATCACCACCAGCTGGAAATACTCCCCCGCCTCATTCTCGAAGATGGTCCTCAGGATACGTGCCGGCTCGGTCTCCCGTTTCTCCTCGATGTAGACCATCTCGTCGGCATACTCGATGCTCGGGTGTGTCATGGCATAGTGCCCGTCCACCCGGACGAGGTAGTACTGGTTGTTCGAGCCATTGTCTTTCGACGGAAGCTGCTCGCCGCTCAAGGCACGGATGATGATGGTCTCCGAGTAATCCTCCAGCGAGTCGTCCACCTCGTCGTTGATTTCATCAATCATCGCCACGTAGAAGAGCACCGCCCACACCGACAGTATCAGGGTGACGGCAACAGACAGACGGAGCGTGACGTGCGATATGAATTTCATGCTTCCCGGGTGAATTTATAGCCGAAGCCGTAGACAGCCTTGATTTCGGCAGTGGCTCCTGCCGCCTTCAGCTTCTTGCGCAGGTTCTTGATTTGTGCATAGATGAAGTCATAGTTGTCCACCTGGTCGATGTGGTCTCCCCAGACCGACTCGGCAAGGGTCGACTTGTTGACCAGCCGTTCGGGACGGTTCATGAAGTAGAGCAGGATGTCATACTCCTTGCGGTTCAGTTCCAGTTCCCTTTCACCGACGAACACCTGGTAGGTGTCAGGTGCCACGGTGATGTTGCCGCAGGTGATGCGGTTCTCTCCCCCATGATGGTTCCGGCGGATGACACTCTTGATGCGTGCACTCAGCTCCGCCAGATGGAAAGGCTTCGCCAGGTAATCGTCGGCGCCCAGGTCAAGTCCCGTCACCTTGTCCTCGATGGAGTCCTTGGCAGAGATGATGATGACATTCTCCTTCTTCCGCATCTTCTTCAGCTCCTCCAGCACAGCCAGCCCGTTGCCGTCCGGCAACATGATGTCCAGCAGGACACAGTCATAGTCGTACGTGCCGATTTTCATCATGGCAGTCCGGAAGTCGGGAGCACACTCCACGACATATCGTTCTTTCTCCAGCGAACGCTGCATCAGTTCGCGCAAGGAGGCTTCGTCTTCAATGATGAGCAGTTTCATAGATAAATAAGGTATTTCATGTTTCCCGTTCACGGACAGACACTCGTCCGCCCGTCGTCACACTGCAAAGAAAGAATTATATTCTGAAATAAAGTTGAAAAAACAGGAAATATTTGCCACCTGAAGCATCGTCGGTCTCTTTACCTGCCTATCTTTGTTACAGTGTAACCCTTAAAACAGAAATGACAATGATGAAGAAATGGATACTCATGGTAGCCTTTGTGCTGGGCACGATTCCCGCCCTGGCTCAATCCCTAGTCTATGACCAGACAAGCAGTAACGGCGTACGTACGCTGATTTGTGAAGGTATCAACCTGGGCGTTGTCGGCGACACCGACGTCAATGTCGGACTTGCCGGCTTCAACTACGACGGCACGGTGCTCTATTCACTGGCAGTGGTCGTGGGTTCAGGCAGCTCGGTGACCATCCCTGCCGGCAGCAAGTGCGTGCTCACCCTCGCCAACGGCAAGCAGTATGAGTTGGAAAGCGTATCAGGCGGCACGGCTGTATTGCAGAACATGGACGTACAGATGGACCGCGTCTACCAGTCCTACCAACGCTTTGCCTACTACAACATCAAGAAGTCGGTGCTGAAAAAGCTGAAGAAAGGCATTGCACGCATCGAGTTCCAGATGCAGCCGCGCAGCTATGCCGCATCCTTTGATGCCGACTCGCTGGGCGCACTGCTGCTCAACTCACGCGAGGTCATCGACACGACCTTCGGAAAGTAAGGAAGGCAAGTGCCGCTGCACACGTCCTAGCCGCAGCGGACCACGTTGCAAAGGAATCAGGCAGGAGGAGAACCGAATTGGTTTTCCTCCTGTTTTTCATATCCTCGCAAGGCAGAGTCCGGCTCTTTGCCGTGAAAGAAACCTCCTTCAGCGGAAGGGAGAAACAGACGGACATCCCTCTCATCTCGGACCCCTCACCGAAGAAATCTTAGGTCCACGCCGTGGGAATATGAGTTCCACGCCGTGGGAATGTGAGTTCCACGCCGTGGGAATGCGAGTTCCACGCCGTGGGAATGCGAGTTCCACGCCGTGGGGAATACGAGTTCCACGCCGTGGGAACTCTCATCTCTCCCCATGAGGTATATGTACTGCTGTTGAAATTTCTTGCAGCGGATGGCAGTCCGTTCATGACAAACTGCTATCTTTGCCCTGCTAATAACTATAGAATCAGCCAAGAAGTGATATCAGTTGAAAATTTAAAGGTGGAGTTTGGCGTCACCCCGCTATTCGACGACGTGTCATTCGTCATCAACAAGAAAGACCGCATCGCACTGGTCGGGAAGAACGGTGCCGGCAAATCCACCATGTTGAAGATTCTGGCAGGGCTGCAACGACCCACCTCGGGCGTGGTTGCCGTGCCGCGTGAAGTAACCATCGGCTATCTGCCGCAGGTCATGGTGCTGAGCGACGAGTGTACCGTCATGGAAGAGGCGGAAAAGGCATTTGAACACATCGCCGAGATGCAGGCAGCCCTGGAACGGATGAACCAGGAACTGGCAGACCGCACCGACTACGAGTCAGAGAGTTACCACGCACTCATTGAGCGTTTCACCCGCGAGAACGAACGCTTCCTCATGATGGGTGGAACGAACTATCAGGCAGAAATAGAACGCACCTTGCAGGGACTGGGCTTCAGCCGTGCCGACTTTGACCGTCCGACGTCAGAGTTCAGCGGCGGATGGCGGATGCGCATCGAGCTGGCAAAGCTGTTGCTGCGTCGTCCGGATGTGCTCCTGCTCGACGAGCCGACGAACCACCTCGACATCGAGAGCATCCAGTGGCTGGAGAATTTCCTGGCAACACGGTGCAACGCCGTCGTCCTGGTGAGCCACGACCGCGCATTCATCAACAACGTGACAACACGCACCATCGAAATCACCTGCGGACGCATCTACGACTACAAAGTGCCTTACGACGAGTTCGTGAAACTCCGCAAGGAACGCCGCGAGCAACAGCTCCGTGCCTACGAGAACCAACAGAAACAGATACAGGACACCGAAGAGTTCATCGAACGCTTCCGCTACAAAGCCACCAAGGCGGTACAGGTGCAGAGCCGCATCAAGCAGCTGGAGAAGATTGTCCCCATCGAAGTGGATGAAGAGGACAACTCCGCCCTGAGACTGAAATTCCCGCCTGCCATGCGCAGCGGCAACTACCCCGTCATCTGCGAGGATGTGCGCAAGGCATACGGCGAGCACGTGGTGTTCGACCATGTCACCCTCACCATCAACCGGGGCGAGAAGGTGGCGTTCGTCGGCAAGAACGGCGAGGGAAAGTCCACGCTCGTGAAGTGCATCATGGGAGAGATTCCTTTCGACGGGAAACTGACCATCGGACACAACGTGCAGATAGGCTACTTCGCCCAGAACCAGGCACAGCTGCTCGATGAGAACCTCACCGTGTTCGACACGATAGACCGCGTGGCGACAGGCGACGTCCGTCTGAAGATACGCGACATCCTGGGAGCCTTCATGTTCGGCGGCGAAGCGTCGGACAAGAAAGTGAAGGTGCTGTCGGGCGGTGAACGCAGCCGCCTCGCCATGATCAAGCTGCTGCTGGAACCAGTGAACTTCCTGATTCTCGACGAACCGACGAACCACCTCGACATGCGCTCGAAGGACGTGCTCAAGGATGCCATCCGCGACTTTGACGGCACGGTAATTGTCGTCAGCCACGACCGCGAGTTCCTCGACGGACTGATCACCAAGGTCTATGAGTTCGGAGGCGGACAGGTGCGTGAACACCTGGGAGGCATCTACGACTTCCTGCAGAAGAAGAAGATTGACTCTCTCCAGCAGTTGGCAGCTCCCACCCTGTCGGCTTCACCGACTGCCACCAAGACGGAAGAGGCTCCTGTCTCGGAAGCCAAGCTGAGCTATGAGGCACAGAAGGAGCTGGCGAAGAAAATCCGCAAGGTCGAGAAACAGGTTGCCGACTGCGAGGCACGCATCGAAAAGCTGGAAGCGGACATCGCCACACTCGAAACCCGGATGGCAACTCCGGAAGGGGCGTCGGACATGAGCCTCTACGAACAGCACACAGCCCTGAAGAAGGAACTGGACACCGCCGTCGAGGAATGGGAGAATGCCTCGATGGAACTGGACGAACTGAAAGAACAAACCAATTAGTTACGCTATGAAGATAAAACATTGTTTACCCATCGTCACGCTGGCCATGATGAGCCTGGCCGGTTGCGACAAGAAGCCGGCTCCGCTGACTGCCGGCATCAATCCCGCCGACATGGACACGACCATCGCTCCGGGAACAGACTTCTACCACTATGCCTGCGGTGGCTGGATCAAGAACCATCCGCTCACGGCAGAGTACTCCCAATTCGGTACGTTCAACGAACTGCGCGAGAACAACCGCAAGCAGCTGCACGACATCATCACCGCCCTCGCTGCTCCTGAAGCAGAGAACCAGCCGGGAAGCATCGAGCAGAAAATCGGCGACCTGTACAACATCGTAATGGACTCCGTCCGCCTGAACAACGAGGGCATCGAGCCCGTCCGTTCGGACATGAGCGCCATCCTTGCCATCAAGGAGAAGGACCAGATTCTTCCGGCAATGAACCTGCTGATGATGAAGGGTACACCGGGATACTTCGGGACCTACATCGGTGCTGACATGAAGAACAGCAGCATGAACCTGGTGGGCGTATGCCAGGGAGGCATCACACTGGGCGAGAAGGAATACTACCTCGACAACGACGACAAGACCAAAGAAATCCGGGAGAAATACAAACAGTACATCGTCAACCTCTTCAAGCTTTTCGGTACGGACGAAGCGAATGCGAAGTGGAAGATGGAGGCTGTCATGGAGATTGAGACACGCCTGGCAAAAGCATCGCTCAGCGCAGTCGAGCTCCGCGACCCTGCCAACAGCTACCACAAGATGACGCTCGACGAGCTGAAGAAGGAGGTGCCGGGCATCAACTGGGACGTGCACTTCAAGTCACTGGGCATCGAGGGACTGAAAGAGCTGAGCCTCGACCATCCGAAGTTCCTGAAGGAGGTGGCAGACATCCTCAACAACGTAGACCTTGACAAGCAGAAAGCCTACATGACCTGGAAGCTCATCAACAGTGCAGCCGACTGCCTGAGCGACGAAATCAGTGCCGAACAGTTCAACTTCTTCGGACGCACAATGTCCGGACAGCAAGAGCAGTCAGCCCGCTGGAAACGTGCGGTCAACACCGTCGAGGCTTGTCTGGGTGAAGGCTTGGGGCAGATGTACGTGAAGAAATACTTCCCCGTGGAAGCTAAAGAGCGAATGCTTGCTCTCGTGAAGAACCTGCAGACCTCCCTCAAGGAACGCATCCAGGCCCAGGAGTGGATGAGCGACAGCACCAAGGCACGTGCTTTCGAGAAGCTCGATGCCTTCTACGTGAAGATTGGTTATCCCGACAAATGGACGGACTACACCGACCTGACCATCGACAAGTCGTCCAGCTACTGGGTGAACGCACAACGTGCCAGCATGTTCGGATGGCGCAAGATGATTGCCGACAAGTATAACAAACCGGTGGACCGCGATGAATGGCAGATGACTCCGCAGACCATCAATGCCTATTACAACCCGACGACCAACGAAATCTGTTTCCCTGCCGGCATCCTGCAACCGCCGTTCTTTGACATGGCAGCCGACGATGCCTACAACTACGGTGCCATCGGCGTAGTCATCGGACACGAGATGACTCACGGGTTCGACGACCAGGGACGTCAGTTCAACAAGGACGGCAACTTCATGGACTGGTGGGCAGAAGGTGATGCCGAGAAGTTCAATGCCCGTGCACAGGTGATGGTGGACTTCTTCAACAACATCAACGTCCTCCCCGACCTGAAGGCAAACGGACAGCTGACATTGGGCGAGAACATTGCCGACCACGGCGGTCTGAACGTCGCCTTCCAGGCTTATAAGAATGCAACGAAGGATGCTCCGTTGGCAGACAAGGAAGGCTTCACGGCTGACCAACGTTTCTTCCTGGCTTATGCCCGTCTGTGGGCGAACAACATCCGCGAAGAGGCCATCCGCAACCTGACGAAGAGCGACCCGCACTCTCTGGGCGAATGGCGTGTGAACGGTGCGCTGCCGCACATCGACGCGTGGTATGATGCGTTCCACATTACCGAGAACGATCCGCTCTACATCCCGAAGGACAAGCGGGTCAACATCTGGTAAGCCCGATACGGTTTACTCTGTGAACGTGTAAGAGACTTGAGCAGGGAAAGAAGCCGACACCCCCGGTTTCTTTCCCTGCTTCTTTTATGCCCTGGTCCCGGACAATCACTATCTTTGCGGAAACGTCCGATACTATATAAAATCACGGTAGACGACCATTCACCAAGCAAATACAATTGTCCGACGGATTGAAAACAAGTGATTGATTTGCCAGGCACAAGAGCTTGATCGGGCAAGGACTTGTATTTGTCCGATTAAACGCAAATGTCCAGAGGACGATAACCCAAAAAGGCTGTGCCACAAAAAACGTGACACAGCCTCTATTTGAATACTATCTAATATAATCCGATTACCTCAGACGGTCGGCAGCCCGCACCAGACGCTCGTCCTTGCGGATGCCACGGATGGCGAGCAAGTCAAGAATAATGGCAACCAGTGGAAGAACCGCTCCGGTACCACAATGGAAAGTGGCGCCTGCCAACTGCTCATTGTACGCCATCAGGAAGGCAGCAAACGTCGCATACCAACCCAACGTGACCAAGATGTTGAAGATTGTCAGACGTACCTGCAACTTACGGTTCTTATACAGAAAGATGGTCGCAAAAGCAATGATGGCAGCGAGCAATGCAATGGCAAAGATACCCCAGCATGAACCGTCATGTCCTGCCCCGGCAAGCTCCAGACCATAAGCATAGAAAGACGACAGACTGCCGTCCTGCCCGACATAAAGCCCCAACGGCATGCTCATGGTCACACCCATCAGTACCACGACCAGCAACAGATAAGCACTTTGTATACGCTGAATCATACTTACTGCAGTTTCTCTTTCTCCTTAGCAGGATTTCTGAAATACACCTTGCCCTCAATATACTCCTGCGTAGCAATCAGCGTCGGCTTCGGCAATTTCTCATAGTAACGCGAAATCTCGATCTGCTCCCTGTTCTCAGACACCTCGTCCATGCTGTCGTTGTAAGAAGCAAACTCCTGAAGCTTCTTCGAAAGGTCGTTCTTGATTTCAACACTAATCTGGTTGGCACGCTTACCGATGATAACCACCGTTTCGTAAATGTTGCCTGTGTCCTCACACAGTTCCATCAAGTCGCGTGTCACCGTAGTGGTGGGCGCATTCGTTTTTCTGTAATCCATAATTCTTCTATTCCTTATTATATACAATGACTAGTCTTTGATATGTTTGTTCGCTTCGTTGAACATCTTGTCGACGTCCTTCAGATACTTGCTTTCAGGGAATTCGTTCTTGAAGGCATAATACTCGTCAACCACGTCGCGATAACGTTCTTCCCGCTTCTCGACGACACTCTCGCTCGCCATTTTGTACTTCGCCAGGAACACCAGGTAAGAAAGGTCCTCGCGACGTTTTGCATACGGGAAGTCCTGCAAGGCATTCTGCGCCGTGATGACACACGAACGGTAGTTGTTGCCCATGTAGTTGCCCAGGTTATAGTACAGACGCGCCGAGAGATATTCCTTCTCCACCAGCTTGTCCTGCAACTCGAACATCATCCGCTGTGCCTCATCCTTGTAGACACTGCTCGGATAATACTCACAGAACACCTGAATCTCATTGATGGCTTCAAACGTACTGGTCTGGTCCAGACGAGGCTCGGGGGTATCATTATAGAGCGACTTGCAAGTGTAGAAACGTGCCAGCTCGGCAAACTCGCCACGCGGATACGTTGTGTAGTATTTTTTAAACGTTGAAGAAGCCTCCAGCCAGTCGCCTTGCCCGTAGTAACACATGGCAAGCATGTAGAGTGACTCTTCTGCCTTGCCGCTACCTTTCAGGATGGCAATCATGTCATTCAGCACCACAGAGGCTTTGGTATACTGCCCGCTAAAGAAATATTCCTTGGCAGCTTCGTAGCGGTATGAATAATCCTGGCTCTTGAGCACCTTGTTATAATCTCCACACGATGTCATCAGACAGGCAGAAACTAAGGCTATTGCAGTTATACTTTTCTTCATCATACTTCAAAATAATGTGCAAATTTATAGAGAAGCGGTGAATAAGCCAACGAAGCCCTTCTTTTTTAAGCTATTTTTTCGAAGCAGACGGAGTTTTCAGGCCTTTCAGTCAGCTTTCTCCTTCAGCAGGTCTTCGAGCTTGAGCAGTTCGTCACGATATTGGGCTGCCTGGATGAACTCCAGCTTCTTGGCGGCATCCTGCATCAGTTTGCGGGTACGCTCGATGCTCTTCTCAAGCTGCGGACGGCTCATGTACTCCACCACAGGGTCGGCAGCCATGCTGGCATAGTCCGGTTCCACGTATGCCTTCGGTTCCCGGGTATCGGCTTGAGTCTCCTCTCCTGCCCCCAACAGGGCTGCCGTGGTACGTGCCTTCTTGATTTGTTGCGGTGTGATGCCGTGTTCCTCATTGTATGCCAACTGCTTGGCACGCCGACGATTCGTCTCGTCAATCGTCTGTTGCATGCTGTCGGTGATTTTATCGGCATACATGATTACCTTTCCGTTGACATTGCGGGCTGCACGTCCTGCCGTCTGCGTCAGCGAACGGTGACTGCGCAGGAAACCCTCCTTGTCCGCATCGAGGATGGCAACGAGCGACACTTCCGGCAGGTCCAGTCCTTCACGCAGCAGGTTCACCCCGATGAGTACGTCATAGATGCCTTGGCGCAAGTCGTCCATGATTTTCACCCGTTCCAGTGTGTCGACATCGCTATGGATATAGTTGCAACGTACCTCGTTGCGTGCCAGGTAGTCTGTCAGTTCCTCCGCCATGCGCTTGGTCAGCGTGGTCACCAGCACACGCTCGTTTTTCTCGATGCGCTGCTGGATTTCCTCCATCAGGTCATCGATCTGGTTCAGACTGGGACGTACCTCAATGACCGGGTCAAGCAGGCCCGTGGGACGGATTACCTGCTCCACCACGACTCCCTCGCTCTTCTCCAGTTCATAGTCTGCCGGAGTGGCACTCACATAGATGACTTGTTTGGCAAGCTCTTCAAACTCTTCGAATTTCAGCGGACGGTTGTCAAGTGCAGCCGGAAGCCGGAAGCCATAGTCCACCAGATTGGTCTTACGGGCACGGTCTCCTCCGTACATGGCACGTATCTGCGGCACACTCACGTGGCTCTCATCAATGACAATGAGGAAGTCGTCGGGAAAGAAATCCAGCAAACAGTAAGGACGGGTACCGGCAGCGCGTCCGTCAAAATAACGGGAGTAGTTCTCAATGCCCGAACAGTGTCCCAACTCACGAATCATCTCCATGTCATACGTCACACGTTCATACAGGCGTTTGGCTTCGAAAGGCTTGCCTATCTCCTTGAAGTATTCCACCTGTTTCGTCAGGTCGTCCTCTATCTGATGGATGGCACGCAAGGTACTCTCCTTGGTTGTCATGAAAAGGTTTGCCGGATAGATGCGGAACTCGTCATAGTCCATGATGCGGTGCCCGCTCACGGGGTCTACTTCCTCGATGGCATCAATCTCATCATCCCAGAACACGACCCGCAACAGGTTGTCACTGTATGCCAGGAAGATGTCTACCGTATCTCCTTTCACACGGAAGTTACCACGATTCAGGTCCATGTCGTTGCGCACATAGAGGCTGTCGACCAACCGGCGCAGGAAGACGTTCCGGTCGATTTTCTGTCCACGACGTACATCGATGACATTGTCGTAAAAGTCTGCCGGGTTACCCATGCCGTAAATGCATGACACCGACGAGACCACCACCACATCCTTCCGTCCGGAGAGCAGAGCCGACGTGGCAGCCAGACGCAACTTGTCTATCTCGTCGTTGATGGCAAGGTCCTTCTCGATATACGTGTCCGTCGAAGGCAGATAAGCCTCCGGCTGGTAATAGTCGTAATAGGAAACGTAATATTCCACCGCATTGTGCGGGAAAAAATTCTTAAACTCGCCGTAAAGCTGTGCGGCAAGGGTCTTGTTGTGACTCAGGATAAGCGTCGGCTTGTTGACATTCTTGATGACGTTGGCAATGGTGAACGTCTTGCCCGAGCCGGTCACTCCCAGCAGGGTCTGTGCAGGTGCTCCCTCCAGTACTCCTTCTGTCAGTTGTGCGATAGCCTCCGGCTGGTCACCGGTAGGCTGATAATCAGATACCAATTCAAAGTCCATAACTCATCTCCTCCTTCATTGGTTAGGAAGTGCAAAGTTATGGATTTTCACCGATACCACCGCGCATCCCCTCATGAGGAATAGCAAAAAAGCAACACAGCCCCACCTTAACGATGGAGCTGTGACACAACTATTGCGAATGGGATTCTTATTGGTTCATGGAGTCTTCCAAGGTACGGATTTGCTCTTCCAGTACCTGCAAGTCCGCTTTCAGCTTGTCGACCTTGCGGTTGATTTCGTTGACCAGGCTGTTGCCCTTCTTGGACGCTGCCGTGAGGAAGCCCAGGTTATTTTCATACGTCTGTATTTCACTCTTCTTGGCTTCATACTGACGGATCAGCCGCTCGCGCTCGCGCTGCATGCTGTTGCCCTCCTTGCCTGCCATTTCCTTCACGTTGGAACGGAAGTTGGTCATCCGACGTTGGGCTGCGGTCAGGTTGAGTCGGTCAAACAGTTCATCGACCAGCTTGTGGAACTCCTTGTAGAGCTTGTCTTTGTCACGGAAAGGCACATATCCCGTATTGTTCCATTCCTTGATGGCATCTCGGACGGTCTTTTCCGTATTTTCATCATCGGGCTGTTCCACGAGCGCCTTCAGACGTGCCAGGATACCCCGCTTCGTCTCCAGGTTATCCAGTTCGGCAGAATGCTGGGACGAGGTGGCACGCTTCTTCTGCTCAAAGAAATAGTCACAGGCAGAGATGAAGCGCTTCCATACGGCATCCGAATATTTCTTCTGTACGGGACCGATGGTCTTCCACTCTTTTTGCAGACGCGTCAGCTTGTCACCGGTCTCCTTCCAGTCAGTGCTGTCCTTCAAGGCCTCAGCCTGTTCGCAGAGTGCCTTTTTCTTGGCAAGGTTGTTGAGTAACTCCTCTTTGAGCAACTTGAAGTACTCTCCCTTGCGCTTGAAGAAGTCATCACAGGCCCGGCGGAAGCGTTCGAAGATTTTGACGTTCATCTTCTGCGGGGCAAACCCGATGGTCTTCCACTTGGCTTGCAAGGCTAGTATTTCCTGGGTCTTGTTTTCCCAGTCGAGGAAAGTCTTCAGCTTGTCATACTCCGTTGCCTCCACAATCTCACAGATGACCGTCTTCTGGTCCAGGTTGTGTTGTTCTTCGGCCTTCAGCTGTTCGAAGTGCTGCTGATGCCGACGGTTGACAGCCGTAGACGCAGCCTTGAAACGTGCCCAGACACTCTCCCGCAGCTCTTTCGCCACAGGTCCCGTATCGCGGAACTCCTGATGGAGTTTTTGCAACTGATGGAAGGCAGACACCACGTCCGGTTCGTCAGCCAGCCGTTCGGCAGCCTCACAGAGGTGCGTCTTTATCTCGAGATTCTTTTTGAAGTCATATTCGCGGAACTCATTGTTCAGTTTCAGGATGTCATAGAACTTCTCCACCTGCACCTGGTAGCTCCGCCAGAGTTCATTCACCTTGTTGGCAGGCACCAGCTTGATGTCGTTCCACTCCTGTTGCAGTTGTTTGAAGGTTGCATAACTCTTGTTTGCATCTTCAGGACTCTCTATCAGCTCTTTCAGCTTTTCAATGATGGCAAGCTTCTTCTGAAGGTTCTCTTCCTTCAGCTGTTCCTGCTGTGCCATCAGCGCATTCCGTTTCTCCTTGATGTCCTTCATCACCTCCTTGTAGGTCTCCTCGTCGGGGTCGGGTGCAGGGACAAAGTCCTCTTCCGTTCCTCCGTTTTCGACGAACGCTTTGCGGGCGGCATCAGTCTCAGCCTTATGCAGTTTGTAGAAGTTCTGTTTCAGGAAGTCCAGTTCAGCCTTGTCGGCATGCTCGATGTCCTGAGCCAGTTCTTTCAAACGTTCAATCACTTCGGCTTTGGATGATTTCAGTTCATAGGTCGCTGCTTTTTCATTTTCCATATCCGCAGTGTCGAGATTCTCGGTTTGGGGAGTTTCTTCGGGAGCTGCTTGTCTTGTGTGTTCTTCCAATTCCTCTGGTTGCAGAGCGGCATTGGTATTAAGAGAGTCCGTCATTGTTGAAAAACGTTTTTAGTTATCGGGATCCTTCTTCCCACTGTGGTTAGTTAAGCTTGGCCGGTGCTCAAACCTGTCAGTCAACAAACCTGCACGGACGGCACTGGAGCGTCCGATGGCTGCTTGTCAACCGACTCTGTCGGGCACAGGCAAAACTTCAGTCGAATAATAACGACAAATTAAAGCAATAATCTTTTTATATCATAACAAAAACTTAGGTTTTTTGCGGTTTAGGCCAATAATTCAGTCACTCCCATGTAAATCATCATGCCAATGATGTCGTTTGTAATGGAAATGAAGGGCCCGGTGGCGATGGCGGGGTCAATCTTCAGCTTCTCCAGGGTCATGGGGACAAGTGTGCCGAAGATGGAGGCGAACATGACCACACAGAACAGGCTGATGGAGACCGAATAGGTCACGGTGCTGGTGGCTCCGAACCGTACGAAGTTGTAGATATAGACCAGCATGGATATGATGGTAGCATTGATCAGTGCCACGACAGCCTCCTTCGCGATTTGCTCAAACGTCCGTCCTGCATCGAGCGAACTGTTCGCCAATCCCTGCACGACGAGCGCCGAGGACTGTGTACCGACGTTTCCGCCCGTACCACCGATGAGGGGGATGTAAAGTGCCATTTCGGGATGGGCAGCAAACACGCTGTCGAAATTTCCAAGTATCAACGAGTTGCAGATACCTCCAATCATACCGATGAGCAGCCAGGGAAGACGGGCACTGGTCTGACGGAACACGCTGTCATGTGTCTCGACATCCTGCGAGAGACCGGAAGCCAACTGGTAGTCACGTTCCGCCTGTTCGCGCACCTCGTCCATGACATCATCGACAGTGATGCGCCCCACCAGACGTCCGATGCTGTCGACCACGGGAACAGCCACGAGGTCATACTTCTCGATAATCTGCACCACCTCCTCGACAGGCGTGTCGACATGCACCGACACGGGGTCCTTCTTCATCACGTGCTTCACCTTCGACACCGAAGGACTGGTAATCATCTTCTTCAGTGGGAACACACCGCGCAGGCGTTCATCGTCGTCAATGACATAGACATAATAAATCTCGTCCATCTCCTCTGCCTGCAGCCTCATCTCACGCAGACATTCGGGCATACTCCAGTTCTCGTTGACGGTGACCATCTCCGTACCCATGAGACCGCCGGCAGTGTCCTCGTCATATTTCAACAGGTCGACGATGTCCCCTGCCTGCTCGATGTCCTCAATGTGCGAGAGGACCTCTTCCTGCTTGTCTTCGTCCATGTCGCGGATGATGTCGACGGCATCATCAGAGTCCATGTAGTCGACGAAACGCTTGGCAATGGTTTCCGACGGGAGGATGTCCAGGTATTTCTTACGGGCGTCCTCGTCCATCTCGATGAGCACGTCGGCAGCCTTCTCGTTGTCCAGCTGATGGAAGATGAAACGTGCCTCGTCGGTATCCAGCTCACTGCACAGCTCGGCAAGGTCGGCAGGGTGAAGGTCGGCCAGCCGCTCTTTCAGCTGTACCGCATCTTTCTGCTCGATGAGTTCGCTGATTTCGTGAATGAAGTCTTTCTCTATTTCCATGATGGTTATGCTTCTTTCTCCGTCGGAGTTTCAGCCAAAGCCTGCGCCACCCGGTTGGTCAACCCGATGAAGTCGGCTACGGACAGCTGCTCGGGACGCTTGTTGAACAGCTCGTCGGCACAGAGCGGATGGTCCTTGCCCAGAATCGGCTTGATGGAGTTGCGCAGTGTCTTGCGGCGTTGGTTGAAGGTCGTTTTCACTATCTGTTTGAAGAGTCTCTCGTCGCATCCCAGCGAGGTGGTTTCATTGCGCGTCATGCGAATGACGGCACTCTTCACCTTGGGAGGCGGATTGAACACATGCTCGTGTACGGTGAAAAGATATTCCACCCGATACCATGCCTGGATGAGCACGCTCAGGATGCCATAGGTCTTGCTGCCCGGTCCTGCCGCGATGCGCTCTGCGACCTCTTTCTGTATCATGCCTGTGCAGCAGGGGATAAGGTCCTTGTAGTCGAGCATCTTGAAAAATATCTGACTGGAGATGTTGTAGGGGTAGTTGCCTGTCAGGACGAAAGGACGCCCCTCGAACAGTTCCCGCAAATCCATCTTCAGGAAGTCACACTCGATGATGTTGCCCTCCAGCGCCGGAAAGTTCTCATGCAGGTAAGCCACCGACTCATAATCCAGCTCCACCACCTTGACCGGTCGTTGCTTGGGCAGGAGGAACTGTGTCAGCACGCCCATGCCAGGTCCTACCTCGAGAATGGGAATGTCGGGACAAGCATCGACCGTGTCGGCAATATCTTGTGCGATGGTTAAGTCTTTCAGAAAATGCTGTCCCAGGAATTTTTTAGGTTTCACCAATCTCATAGCCTTATTTTATGGTAGTTTTGTATGTGGTTTGTCTCTATCCTTATATCTTTGCATCAATTTGCAACACGCAAAGGTACATAGATTCACATAAAATTAAGATAACAACTGTTGAAAAAGATACTAAATACCTGCCTGAAGATTGTATTCCCGTTCGTGCTGGGAGGCGCCATCCTCTACCGTACTTACCGCGACTTTGACCTTTCCCGTGTGGGCGATTACCTGTGGAACCTCGACTGGTTCTGGATGACGGTCTCGCTCCTTTTCGGTATCCTGAGCCATGTGTTGCGCGGATGGCGGTGGAGGCAGACGTTGGAACCGATGGGGGAACATGCCCGGATGAACAACTGTGTCAACGCCATCTTCGTGTCCTATGCCAGCAACATGATTATCCCCCGACTGGGAGAGATTTCGCGTTGCGGCATCCTCTCGAAGTATGACGGGGTCTCGTTCTCCAAAGCCCTGGGGACAGTGGTCACCGAACGGCTCATCGACTCGCTCTGCGTCCTGCTCATCATCGGGGCTACCCTGCTGCTCAACATACACATCTTCGATGCCTTCTTTGCCAAGACGGGCAGCAACTTCAGCTCCATCAGCGAAGCCCTTTCTTCACCTATATTATATATAGTCGGCGTATCGGTGCTGGCCTTCCTCCTTCTCCTCTATTTCCTGGTGCGCAAGCTGGCTTTCTTCGGACGCATCAAGGGCATCATGTACAACGTCTGGGAGGGAGTGCTCTCGCTGCGCAAGGTGAAGAACCTGCCACTGTTCATCTTCTATACGGTAGCCATCTGGCTCTGCTATTTCCTCCACTTCTACCTGGCATTCTACTGTTTCGACTTTTCCGCCCACCTGGGTTGGGTGGCAGGACTTGCCATGTTCGTGGCAGGCAGTATCGCCGTGCTTGTACCTACCCCCAATGGAGCCGGTCCGTGGCACTTTGCCATCATCTCCATGATGAGCCTTTATGGCGTAAGTTGGGAAAATGCAGGAATTTTTGCACTGATTGTGCATGGAATCCAAACTTTATTGATAATTTTGTTAGGCGTTTATGGATTAGCCATACTTGCGTTTACCAACAAGAAGTAATTCGAGCGGAAAGGAGGACCGTCTGCTATCATTTTGACAGTTCTCCAATTCGTCAAGCCATACATTTAAACCTTAAAACACATGAGTACAATTTTGTCATTAGCTCCACAGAATGTGTGGAAACATTTCTACGGACTGACCCGTGTTCCCCGTCCTTCGGGTTTCCTAGCACCGGTTCAGCAGTTCTTACTCGACTTTGCAAAGAGCGCAGGTGTCGAGGCTGTCAAGGATGAAGCCGGCAACATCATCATGCGCAAGCCTGCCACTCCCGGTATGGAAGACTGCAAAGGCGTGATTCTCCAGGCACACATGGACATGGTTCCCCAGAAGAACAACGACACCGTGCACGATTTTGAGAAAGACCCGATCGAGACCTACATCGACGGCGAATGGGTGAAAGCCCGTGGCACGACACTGGGTTCGGACAACGGTATGGGTGTTGCAGCCATCATGGCCGTGATGGAAGACAAGACGCTGAAGCACGGTCCGTTGGAAGCTCTCATCACGGCTGATGAGGAAACCGGCATGTTCGGTGCATTCGGTCTGAAACCCGGAAGCCTGAAGGGAGAGATTCTCCTGAACCTGGATTCGGAAGACGAGGGCGAACTCTACATCGGTTGTGCCGGTGGAGTGGATGTGACAGCCACCTTGCAATACAAGGAAGCTGAGGTAGACCCGGAAGACGTGGCCATCAAACTGACCCTCAAAGGGCTGCGTGGCGGACACTCCGGTCTGGAAATCAATCAGGGCCGTGCCAATGCCAACAAGTTGCTGGTACGTTTCGTCCGTGAAGCCATCGCTGAATATGAAGCACGCCTGGCAAGCTGGAAGGGCGGCAACATGCGCAATGCCATTCCCCGCGAAGCAGATGCCGTGCTGACGCTGCCTGCTGAGAACGTCGACGAATTGCTGGAGCTGGTGAAAGAGTATGAAGAACTCTTCAACGAAGAATATCATGCCATCGAGACACCCATCACCTTCAAGGCCGAACGTACAGAATTGCCGAAGGGAGTTGTGCCCGAAGAGATTCAGGACAACCTCGTGGATGCCATCTATGCCTGCCAGAACGGTGTTTGCCGCATGATTCCGACCATCCCCGACACCGTAGAGACATCGTCCAACCTCTCCATCGTTACCATTGACGGAGGTCAGGCACAATTCTGCCTCCTGGTGCGCAGCTCTTCGGAATCCATGAAGGAATACCTTGCCACTTCGCTCGAAAGCTGTTTCTCCATGGCAGGCATGAAAGTCGAGATGAGCGGAAGCTACTCCGGTTGGAATCCTGACGTAGAGTCTCCCATCCTCAAGGCGATGGTAAAATCATACGAAGAGCAGTTCGGAGCAGAGCCTGCCGTGAAGGTCGTGCATGCAGGATTGGAGTGTGGCATCATCGGTGCCATCATTCCCGGTCTGGACATGATTTCATTCGGACCGACACTCCGTTCACCCCACTCACCCGACGAACGTGTATTGATCCCGACCGTGAAGAAGTTCTATGACTTCCTCGTGGCAACCCTGGCAAACACGCCGAAGAAGGTCTGACACTTTCCCATCGGCTCGCCGACTGACGGGCCGTCCCTGTATACCTGACGCAGGATGACATGGAACTGAAATCCATGACGTCCTGCGTCATTTCTTTTATCCGGTCATCAGACCGCCTCATCAATCGCAGCATTCACAAAATCCAGGAAGGGCTTCATCACCTGAAAGACCTCGGCGGAACGTTCCAGCCAGTCCGCAGAAGTAAAAAAGGACTCGGGGACAGGATGAAAACACGAATAGTCCTTGCAACGGATGTACTCCGGATAAGGGAAATCCTTCGGGAAACCCTTGGGGACTGTTTTCACATGCGTCTCGCCGATGACGGGGAACAACGTGTGGAACGGGTCAGACCCGACGATGGCATGAAATTCCTCGGGCTGCTCACAGATACTCTGACGCACGGCACGCAGCACGTCTGACGGCAGACAGTATGACCCGCCGGCAAGCATGCAGTTTTCAGGCTCCAGGTGGAAATAGTAGCCACCCTGGAACGCCTTCTTCCCCTTGGCATTGATATAAGCGCCAAAATGACGTTTATAGGGAGACTTGTCCGGAGAGAAACGGGTGTCACGGTAAAAACGATAGGTACAATCCCCCACACCGAGGTATTGCACAGCCGGGTCAAACACGGTAATGCGGGCAATCAGTTCAGCCACCATACTCTCGAAGGCTGCACGGGCGGCATCATACTCCTCGCGGTGTTCGTGAAACCACTCGCGGTTGTTGTGTACGGCTATATCACGTAAGAATTGCAGGCACAAGGCTGCACGGGAATCATCTGCTTGTTTCATAGAAGGTCGGTATTTGTTTCCCGCAAAAATAGACATTCCCGTTGAATTGACCATACCTGCACCCCACCCTGAGAATATCAGAATGACAGCATTCCCGCCTCTTCTCTTGACAGAATCACCCAAAGTACCTCTTTCAGCTAACGCGCCTTTTTTGAAAAACCGACCAAAGTAGGTTATTTTAAGAATATCCATGCAACTCCGAACGCATATATATTCCAAAGCAGCCCCAAACTTGCATATTCATGCACTCAAACAATATTGTTTGAGGAGAGCAAACACAAGTGTTTGACACGTGAAACAATATTGTTTGACGACCCAAACAATATTGTTTCGTCAGCCGAACACTTGTGTTTGCCTCTCCAAAGTCCAATTTTATACTTGTAATACATTTGTTTGCAAACTTTCACCTCCAGTTTGTACGACGGATACGTCTTGTGGGAACTATCATTCAGCCAATATTATCCATCTCAAACAAGCAATATTTCATTCCACAAGCCATATTTCAATCAGAATTACATTCAAGAAAGCCAATCAGCATCAATCTGCATTTTGCGAATCGCCTGAAAATTCAAAAAAATCCATCAAGCCTTATTTTGGTGCAAGGAAGGGCACTCTCAAGCGATTCGTTTGACACTTTGACAAATTGACAAAAGGATGGAAGCCTGTATGATGAATGATTATTAATCTTCAGGCATGGGAACGACAAGAACAGACTCACTGCAACGGATACCGTAGAATACGTCACGAACCCGCCCCTGCTGGGGTATCAGAATACCTTTCTCTACCAGATCTTTTATATCGCGTGCTGCTGTATCTGGTGATACCTTTACACGTTTTGCCCAATTCTTAACCGTCAGTTTACCGGGATAACCGTCCAAATATAGATTCAAGACCTCACGCTGTCGTTCAGACAGAACTGTTTCGGCATGGGTTTGCCAGAATATAGCCTTATTAAGAACCTTCGACAATGTTTCGTCGGATTGCTCAATGGAACGGAGCAAACAGTCAAGATACCAGATAATCCATTCCGTAATCTCGCAATCTCCCTTTTGCGTTTTCTCTAGTATATTGTAATACTGTTTTTTATCCTTGTTTATCTGATGGGAAATACTGAAGAAACGCATCTTTGAGTTTTCAGCCTGTGAAAGTGCCATATCAGCAATAGCTCGTCCGATTCGTCCGTTTCCATCATCGAAAGGATGAATGCAGACAAACCACAAGTGGGCTATCGCTGATTTTACATAACCATTATGTACATTTGAATTAAACCAGTCCAGAAACCGATTCATTTCTTCGCCTATTTTTTCAGGAGCAGGCGCTACATAATGTACTTTTTCCCGACCGAACATTCCAGAAACAACTTTCATCTCTCCACTACGGTATCGGGCTACATCTATTTTTGTTGGACCACTCCATCCGGTAGGAAACAGGCAGTTGTGCCAGCCGAAAAGCCTTTCATGGGTAAGCGGACTGTTGAAATTGACGGTTGCGTCAAGTGCCATTTCAACGACTCCGTCTATATATCGTGAGGATTCGGTCGGATTCGGTAGTTGCACTCCGAGTTTGCGGGCTACAGATGAACGTACCTGCTCACTGTTCAATTCCACTCCTTCAATTTCAGATGATGCAATGATGTCATGAGAGATGGACTCAACTACGGCAGACATCTTGTCGTTAAAGCCTATTACACTGAGGCGTCCCATCAGATAACCGACAGCCTTGTTTACCTTGTTCAGTTTCTCACCTACAAGTTCCTTGTTCCACGAGAAGGAAGGCCATTCTTTATGTTCATGTATATACATAGGTATCACTGCTTTTTGCAAATATACGGTTTTGCAGACAACTAACCGCAAAATTTGCGGCTTATCATCCGCACAAAACAGTAAAACCATTATTTATCAGTATTTCTAGATAGAATTTATGAAATGCTTGTCAGCTCGTCCGGAATTTAAATTACATATTTGTACAAAACCACATTTTTTCGACCGAACTTTTGCCCTAAAACAACACTTTTCCTACCGAACTTACGCTTCAAACGAACAAGAACCCCACATCAAGAATGACTAAGATTCTCTATTGAAACGCATCAGATTGAAAAAAGATAGCAAATACAAGGCTGGTTTGTTGGAATTATTCCTAAAATCATCCTACATTCGTGGACAATATGCCGGACATCATGGGACACCAATGCCCTGCGCAGCTTGATGGAAGTTTGTCCGGACCGTATGAATGGCAATTCATCTTCGTACCGGTAAAAGAACTTTTTACTTTATGCTATAAAACTACCTTGTTATGAAAAATTGGAAATCAGTACTCTTAGGAGTTGTGATGGGTGCCAGCACCCTGACCCTCGCCGCGCAGGACGACGGGGGTGTGTCGGAATTCGGAACCCCTTATCACTGGGAAAAAGGAACCATCGTCGTAGAATCACCTGAACGTCCTGCGGGTCAGGAATCCGTACTGGGTCTGACTGTCCCCAAGATGGGTGTAGTCAGAGTCGGCTTTGTCGGACTCGGCATGAGAGGTCCGGGTGCCGTCGAACGTTTCACCCATATTCCCGGTACACAAATCGTGGCACTTTGCGACTACGAACGTTCACGGGCGGAAGCTTGTCAGTCCTATCTCCGGAAAGCCAATTTCGCTCCCGCTGCCATCTATTCGGGTGAAAAAGGCTACGAGGAACTGTGCAAACGCCCCGACATCGACCTCGTCTACATCGCAGCCGACTGGCTTCACCACTTCCCCATCGCCAAATGTGCGCTGGAGAATGGCAAGAACGTAGCGATTGAAGTGCCTTCCGCGATGAACCTCAAGGAATGCTGGGCACTGGTAAACCTGAGCGAAAAGACGCGCAAACACTGCATGATTCTCGAAAACTGCTGCTATGACTGGTTTGAAATGAACTCTCTCAACATGGCACAACACGGTGTCTTCGGCGAGGTGCTCCGCGTGCAGGGAGCTTACATCCATAACCTGGATGATTTCTGGCCCTACTATTGGAAGACGGACGCCAATGACAAACTCGGCTGGCGTCTGCGTTACAACATGAATCACCGTGGAGATGCCTACCCCACGCACGGCCTGGGACCCGTCGCTCAAGTGCTGAACATCCACCGCGGAGACCGCATGAAGACACTTGTGGCAATGGACACGAAGTCGGTCCACGGTAAGGAACTCGTAGAGAAGTATTCGGGTGAGAAATGTGAGAACTTCCGCAACGGAGACCACACGACCACCATGATCCGCACGGAAAACGGAAAGGTCATCGAAATCCAGCACAACGTGATGACTCCGCAACCCTACAACCGGCTCTACCAGCTGACCGGTACACGGGGATTCGCCAACAAATATCCCATTGAAGGCTATGCCCTCGATGCTTCGCAGATGAAGGATGCCGGGGTACAGCCGCAGGTAGACAACCTGAACAGCCACTCCTTCCTGTCGGTCAAAGACCGTCAGGCTCTCGAAACCAAATACCAGCATCCCATCTTGAAGAAATACGGTGAAATGGCGAAGGAAGTCGGTGGTCACGGTGGCATGGACTTCATCATGGATGCCCGGCTCGTGTACTGTCTCCAGAATGGACTTCCCCTAGACATGGATGTGTATGACCTTGCCGAATGGTGTGCACTGGCAGAACTGGGCAGCATCTCGATGGACAACAACTGTGCCTCTGTCGCCTTCCCCGACTTCACACGTGGTCACTGGAACGATGTGAAAGGTTATCGTCACGCGTATGCCACTCCTGAAGCTGAAGCCGAAGCCTTGCGCATCGCCCAGGAAGCAACGGCACGCCTGAAACAGGGCAACGAAAAGGCATGGGCCAAGTATGACAAGGCACTTGCCAAAGCGAAAAAGCAACAGGCAAAAGAGAAATAATCTGCTGAAGCAGACATCCGTACAACAAGAAAGCACCCGATGGAAGGCTGAGCGTCTCCATCGGGTGCTTTCGTATTATTCAATGAATGTCTGTCAATTCAGCTTGCAGGGAATCTTATTCCACAACAACCGGTCTGTACTTCGGAACGAGTGCCTTCATGATGCACCAGCCGATGAGGTAAGCCACGGCGCAGACGCAGAAGATGATGAAGTAACCTGCCTCCTTGCCCTGGAAGCCCATGAAGACCATCTGGGTGGCATCCGAATAGTCGAACAGGGTACCTGAACACTTGTTGATGAGGAACGAGCCCAGACCACCTGCCATACCACCGATACCGGTAATGGTAGCCACGGCAGTGTTGGGGAACATGTCGCCGACTACCGAGAAGATGTTAGCCGACCAGGACTGGTGGGCAGCACCGGCAATACCGATAATGATGATCGGGAACCAGTAGGAATAGCTTCCCAACGGTTGTGCCAACAGGGCGAGCAAGGGGAAGAGGGCAAAAATGAACATCGCCTGCATACGGGCTGCGTATGGATTCTTGCCGGTACGGTTGATGATGATGGTCGGCAGCTTACCGCCATAGATGGAGAGCATCGTGATGGCATAAAGCACGAAGATGAGCAACTGTGCCGTGGGGCTGTCGGATGAGAATCCGTATACGTCGGAGATGTAAGCCGGTGTCCAGAAGAGGAAGAACCACCACACACCGTCGGTCATGAACTTACCTACGGCAAACGCCCAGGTCTGACGGAACTTCAGGCACTGCCAGAAAGAGAGCTTCTTCTCTTCCTTGCGGTTCTCGGCTGCACTCTTGGCAGCTGCCTCTTCGTCTTCGCGGTCCTGCTCGATGTAAGCCAGCTCGGCCTTGTTGACGAAGCGGTTCTCATGCGGCTTCTTGTAGAGGAACATCCAGAAACCCATCCAGATGAAGCCCAACGCACCGATAACGATGAAAGCCATCTCCCAACCGTTACCGACACCGATTTCCTGGAAGTAACGTGCCAAAGGCGGGATGCTCACCGGAGCGGCAAGGGCACCCACTGTGGCACCTGCATTGAAGATGGAGGTAGAGAAGGCACGGTCTTTTTTCGGGAAATATTCGGCAGTCACCTTGATGGCGGCGGGGAAGTTTCCGGCTTCACCCACACCCAGGATGATACGTGCGGCAATGAAGTAATAGACACTGACAATTGCAATCGTCGAAGCGACAGCGCCGCCAGCGGAAAGCATCTCAGTTGTGGTATGGATGCCTACGGTATGTTCCGTGGCCCATCCGCAGAGGGCGTGTGCACAGGCACCCAGCGACCAGACACCGATCGCCCACAAATATCCTTTTTTTGTTCCCATCCAGTCGATGAAACGGCCGGCGAACAAGTTGGCAATGGCATATACGATGGAGAAGATAGCGGTGATATCACCGTAGTTACTATCCGTCCAGTGGAACTCAGGAGCAATGAAGTCCTTCCACGTTAGAGACAAGACCTGCCGGTCCATGTAATTGACAGTCGTAGCGAAGAAAAGCATGGCACAGATGATCCAACGGTAATTGGTCATCTTGTCATTTCGTAATGTACTCATAATACTAATTTAGGTTTTATTGTTTTAAATTGTTTTTCGAGATTTGCGCCCAAAGGTACATTTTCTTGATGAATAACGGTTACAAAAATGCCGACTTTTTTGTTTTATTAAATACGATTTCTCATAGAAATGAGCCGCAATTCCTAAATTTGCAACTATTATCACAGAACTCGTTACTATGAAACACTTAAAATCATTTGCGCTGCTCGGCTGCGCCCTGTTCTTTTCTTTAACATCTTCTGCCCAATCGCCCAAAGTCGACACGGAAGCTCCGTGGTCGGTGCGTATGGCGGAATCGGAGATGATACGTTGCCCGGAAGCCTGGCAACTGGACTTCCAACCCCGCCTCAAATGGGATTACTGCCACGGTGTGGAGCTGGGGGCTTTTCTCAACCTGTATGACGCTTACGGCGACAAGCGGTATTACGACTATACCCTGCAATACTGCGACACGATGGTACACGACGACGGAAGCATCGAGACCTACCGTCCCTCCGAACTGAGTCTGGACCGCATCAACACGGGTAAAATCTTTTTCCGTATTTACGAACAGACGAAAGACATCAAGTATAAGAAAGCGCTTGACATGCTCCGTGCACAGCTCACCTGTCAGCCACGCACCAAGGAAGGGGGATTCTGGCACAAGCTGGTCTACCCGAACCAGATGTGGCTGGACGGCATCTACATGGGCTCGCCGTTCTATGCCGAATATGCGTTCCGCAACAACCGGCCCGAAGACTATCAGGACGTCATCCGTCAGTTTGTGGTCTGCGCACGACACACCTACGACCCGGCTACGGGACTGTACCGCCATGCCTGGGACGAAGCCCGCAAGCAACCTTGGGCGGACAAGAAGACCGGACAGTCGCCTCACACCTGGGGACGCGCCATGGGCTGGTATGCCATGGCACTGGTCGACGCGCTGGAGTTCATCCCCAAGCATGAGCCGGGACGCGAAGAGGTGATGGACATCCTCGACAACGTAGTGACCCAGATCGCCCGTTGGCAGGACAAGGAGAGCGGCTTGTGGTATCAGGTCATCGACCGCAGCGGCGACGAAGGCAACTACCTGGAGTCGTCCGTCTCGACCATGTTCATCTATACGTTATATAAGGGAGTCCGTCTGGGACTGATTGACCCCACCTACCTTGCTGTTGCCGAGAAGGGCTACCAGGGCGTACTGAAACACTTTATCGAGGTCGACGAGAACGGAGTGGTCTCGCTCACACAGACCTGTGCCGTTGCCGGACTGGGAGGCAATCCCTACCGCTCGGGAGACTATGACTACTACATCCACGAGAAGGTACGCGCCAATGACCCCAAGGCAGTAGGTCCGTTCATCAACGCCAGCCTGGAACGTGAAAGACTGAAAGAGAAAAGATAATCAGAAAGACAAACTCAAAACCTCAACTGAAAATGAAACAACTGGGAATGCTATTGCTCGGCCTGCTGCTGGGCGTGACAAGTTATGCCGCCACGGATACCCCCGACACACTGGTCGTGGCACGCGACGGTTCGGGCAAGTTCCGTAACCTGTGGGAAGCCATCGAGGACTGCCGTGCCTTCATGGACTACCACAAAGTGATTTACGTCAAAAAGGGCGTCTACAAGGAGAAAGTCATCATACCGTCCTGGCTCACGAACATCGAGATACTCGGCGAGGACCGCGACGAGACCATCATCACCTATGACGACCACGCCAACATCCGCCTTGCCGGGCACGACACGAACATGGGCACCTTCCGTACCTACACGGTCAAGGTGGAGGGCAGTGACATCACCTTCAGGAACATCACCATCGAGAACAATGCCGCACAGAAGGGACAGGCCGTGGCACTCCACACCGAGGGCGACCGGCTGAAGTTCGTCAACTGCCGCATCCTGGGCAATCAGGACACCATCTACACCGGAGTGGCAGGCACCCGGCTTTACTTCGCCGACTGCTACATCGACGGGACTACCGACTTCATCTTCGGTCCGTCGACCGCCTGGTTCGAACGCTGCACCCTCCACAGCAAGCGCGACTCCTATGTCACGGCTGCCTCCACCCCGAAGGAAATCCGTTACGGCTACGTGTTCAATCATTGCAAGCTGACGGCTGAGCCGGAGGTGAAACGTGTCTTCCTCGGACGTCCGTGGCGTCCGTATGCCTACACCCTCTTCATGAACTGCGAACTGGGCGGGCACATCGTGGCTAAAGGCTGGCACAACTGGGGCAAGGCGTCCAATGAACAGACGGCACGCTATGCCGAATATCACAATACGGGGGCAGGTGCCGCTACCGGAGAACGTGCCCCGTGGAGCCGTCAGCTCACCGACAAGGAGGCTGCCGGAATCACACTGGAACGGGTATTCTCCATTCAGGATACCTGGAACCCACTCGACTGATACGCTGACCAACGAACACAATCATCATGCAAATCAAATATCCTTTACTGGCACTCGTCGTCTGTGCGTCAACCGGACTCCATGCGCAACAGCAGGAGCCGCTCATCCCCACGGTGGAGATTCCCGCCGGAAGCTTCTACATGGGTGGTTCGGGCATCGGTGAGAACTACGACGAGGCGCCGATGCACCGCGTGACCATCTCACGCCCCTTCCGTATGGGCATTACTGAAGTGACCAATGCCCAGTATGAACAGTTCCGCCCGGAGCACAAGGCATTGCGGGGCAAACGCGGCTTCTCGTCGGGGGACGACGAAGCGGTGGTCTTCGTGAGCTATGACGACGCCGTGGCGTTCTGCCGCTGGCTCTCGGAACGGGAGGGAAAGACTTACCGTCTGCCCACCGAAGCCGAATGGGAATATGCCTGCCGCGCCGGGACGCTCTACAACTTCTACATGGGCGACAAGCTGCTGAAGCCCTACATGAAGAACCAGGAAGTGGCGACCACCCTGAAACAGGTGTCGCTGCAAGTGGGTCAGACACCCGCCAATCCCTGGGGACTGTATGACATGAGCGGCAACGTCGAGGAGTGGTGCGCCGACTGGTACGGTCCCTACATGCCTTCTGCCCAGACTGACCCCGTGGGCTATGCCGACGGTCTCTACCGGGTGACGCGGGGCGGCAGCCACAACACGCCGACCCAGTACCTGCGTTCGGGCAACCGCTCCGCCATGATACCGGAGGACAAGTTCGTGCACGTGGGCTTCCGCGTGGTACAGGCTGACTATCCGACGACGGAACCGCTGCCCGTCATCCCGGACACGTATGCCTACACCGTGAGCCACGAACCGTGCGACTGGGAAGCCCAACGGGTGGACACCCCGGTGTTCGACCCCTACATCGTCTACGTGAAAGAGCCTGCACCCGGTTCGGGCACCCCGTTCTACAGCCACAACCACCAGCCTGCCATCACCTGGTGTCCGAACGGCGACCTGCTCGCCATCTGGTTCTCCACCAATGATGAGAAGGGACGGGAGCTGACAGTCCTCTCCTCCCGCCTGCGCCGCGGCAGCACGGAGTGGGAACCTGCCCGCCTGTTTTTCAAGGTGCCCGACCGCAACATGACCGGCTCCGCCCTGTTCCATGACGGGAACGGCACCCTCTACCACATCAACGGCGTGGAGGCGCTGGGCGGATGGAAGAACCTCGCCATGACCCTGCGCACCAGCACGGACAACGGTGCCACCTGGACACGTCCGCGCATCATCGCTCCCGAACACACGTTGCGCCACCAGGTCATTGCCGGCACGATGATGACCCGCGAAGGCTGGCTCGTGCAAGCCTGTGACGCCGGCTCGGGCGGCAGCGACGGAGCAGCCGTCCACATCAGCAAGGATAAGGGACAGACCTGGACCGACCCGTGGGATGGAAAGCCCCTGCCGACCTTTGCCGAAGGGGCGACGGGAAGTACCATCGCCGGCATCCACGCCGGAGTGGTCCAGCTGAATGACGGACGCCTCATGGCACTGGGACGCAACAACAACATCAAGGACAAGGAAGGCCGCCTGCGCATGCCCATGAGCCTTTCAGACGACATGGGCAAGACATGGACCTACCATGCCTCGGAACTTCCGCCCATCGACGGGGGACAACGGCTGGTGCTGATGCGCCTCAACGAGGGGCCGCTCCTGCTGGTTTCGTTCACCGGGCACCCCTTCCGCACGTCCGACCGTGACAGCGAGCTGTGGTTCACCGACCCCGACGGGCACCGTTTCCGCGGACACGGACTGTATGCCGCCGTCTCCTACGACGAAGGCAAGACGTGGGACACCCGCCGTCTGTTGACCGACGGACGCCGCCAGCTCCTGAATGCCGGAGCATGGACCCAGTGGTTCGAGGCGGACGCCACCCATGCCGAGCCACGCGGCTACCTTGCCGCCACCCAGACGCCCGACGGCATGATACACCTCGTCAGCAGCCGCTTCTACTACCGCTTCAACCTGGCCTGGCTGGAAGCAGTGAAGAAGTAAGGGACAGACGAGCACAAACCGGCACATAGACAGACCTAAGTATGATACTTAGCCTACCTAAGTATTATACTTAGGCTGCCAAAGTATTATACTTAGGTCTGCATAAGCCCGGCTTAGTCCGGGTACTTCCCGGCTTCATATCCGACTGAAGCCGTATCCTTGCACCGGACAAACTTACTTCATCGCCTGCGCCTTCCGATACTCGTTGGGCGACATGCCTACGTTCCGCTTGAAAAGACGGTTGAAATGCTGGGAATACTGGAAGCCGAGGTCGTCGGCAATCTGGGAGACGGTCTTGTCCGTGCCGAGCAGGAAGTCTTTCGCCGTGTCGATGATTTTCGCCTGGATGTATTCCTGCGGCGTCTTTCCGGTCGACTTCTTGATCAGGTCACCGAAGTAGTTGGGCGACAGGAAGACGCGCTCGGCAAAATATTTCACACTGGGCAGCCCTTCCGTCTGCACCATCCCCGTCCGGAAATAGTCGTCGAGGAGCGCCTCGAAGCGGGTCAGCACATCCTGGTTCGACTGGGTGCGGGTGACAAACTGACGGTTGTAGAAACGCATGCAATAGTCCAGCAGCAACTGGATGTTCCGCGCAATCAGCCGCTTGCTCAACCTGTCTATCGGACGTTCCAGCTCCATCCTTATCTTTGCCAGACAGTCGAGGATGATGCACTTCTCGTCGTCCGAGAGATGCAATGCCTCGGTGGAATTGTAAGAGAAGAACGAGTAGGACTTGATTTCCTGACCGAGGGACGTCCCCATAATCAGGTCGGGATGGAACACAATGCCGCGTGCCGTCGGGTTGACCCCTTCGGTGAGCGAAACCTCGATGACCTGTCCGGGAGCAAAGCTGACGATGGTCCCGTCTTCGTAGTCATAGACCTGCCGTCCGTAGCGGATGTCCCCGCACTTGGTCTCTTTCAGCAGCAGGGCATACACCCCATAGTTAATGGTAAAGTGGGACGGATGGCACTGTGCCTGCGACATGTCCACCACGCTCACCAGCGGATGGAGCGTCTCCAGACCGAACAGCTTGTTGTATTGATCGACCGTGTCGAGATGGATAATTTCTTCATTCATAACATAGAGCCATTAGCGTGTGACAAAAATACACATTTTATCGTACCTTTGCCCCATCTAAACCAAAATCCTCCAACGTATGAAAGAGACCTACTGGAAATATTCACTCATCATCCTCATCATCGGACTGGGCATCCTCCTGTTCCGTCAGGCACAACCGTTCATGAACGGCATCCTGGGCGGCTTCACGCTGTACCTGCTGTTGCGCAATCCGACCCACTGGCTGCAACAGAAGATGAACGGTTCGCTTGCCGTCTGGCTGGTGACACTGGGCACGACCCTCTTCATCCTCATCCCGCTGTCACTCTTCAGCTGGGCAGTCATCCGCCAGCTGTCGGGGCTACACTTCGACACACAGAGCATCATCGAACCGACCAAGCAGGTCATCGCCATCATCAAGGAGCGGACGGGCTACGACTTGTTCTCGGAGCAGACCCTGTCGTTCGTCGTGGCACAGGCTTCCTCCATCGGGCAGTCGGTCATGAGCGGCGTGAGTGACTTCGTCATCAACCTCTGCGTCGCCATCATGCTGCTCTTCTTCATGCTTTCCGGCGGACGCGCGATGGAGCACTACATCTCCACGGTCCTCCCCTTCCGCGAGGAAAACAAGCGCGAAGTGCTCGACAAGGTGCAGCTCATCGTCCGTTCCAATGCCATCGGCATCCCTCTGCTCGCCATCATCCAGGGCGTCATCTCGTTGGGCGGTTACCTGCTCAGCGGCGCTCCCAATCCGGTGCTGGCTGCCATGCTGACGGCTTTCGCATCCATTATCCCCATCATCGGGACGACCATCATCTGGGTCCCCATCTCCATCTATTTCCTGCTGATGGGCGACTGGATGCATGCCTTGATTCTCCTTGCCTACGGCGGACTGATTGTGGCACAGAGCGACAACCTGATCCGCTTCATCCTGCAGAAGAAGATGGCAAACATCCATCCCCTTATCACCATCTTCGGTGTCGTGGCGGGCTTGCCCATCTTCGGCTTCATGGGCATCATCTTCGGACCGCTCATCGTGTCGCTCTTCCTGCTCTTCGTCGAGATGTTCCGCAAGGAGTATCTGTTGAATGAGTAAACCGCAACCTGCATAAAACCCCAATCGGACATCAGACAGCTCAATGTCTAATGACCGATTGGGGTTTAAAGTGTCGGATTTGCTTCCCGTCACAGCAACAGCCGTTGCAGCTCGTCCAAGTCGTTGACGATGTAAGTCGCACCTGCCGCCTCGAACTCCTGGCGACTGCCATAACCGTAGAGCACACCTACGGAGTCGAGACCTACGGCACGGGCACCGAGGATGTCGTGCTTGCGGTCGCCAATCATGACGATTTGCGAAGGGTCGGTCAGGCCGTTGCACTGCATGACGTAGCGGATGACCTCTTCCTTGGTGCGGCGCGTGGCATCGTCCCGTCCGCCGACAAAGGCGAAACGGTCGGCAATGCCGAAATGACGCAGCACAAGGTCTGCCATGCGTTGCGGCTTCGAGGTCGCCACCATCAGAGTCTTCCCTGCCCGACGTGCCGCGTCGAGAAAGTCCGTGATGCCGGGATAGAGGGCATTCTCATACACCCCCGTCACCTCATAACGTTCGCGGTACTTCTTCACCGCCTCATCCGCCTGTTGCGGCGTGAAGTGGTAGAACTCCTGGAAGGAGTCTTCCAGCGGAGGACCGACGAAGCAGAGCAAATCGTCCGGATTGCTGACCGGGATGCCGAACGCCTCCAGGGCGTATTGCGCCGAACGGACAATGCCGGGCGCGGAGTCGGAAATAGTTCCGTCAAGGTCAAGAAACAAGTAAGGATAGGTTTTCATGCTTTCTTTTCCAGTTCTTGCAGGTTTTCCATTTTCTTGGTTTCGAGAAATTCATAGATGCCGCAGAGGTGCTCGCGCACACGCTGATGCCCGAACTCGTAGACCTTCGTCACCAGTCCGTCGAGGAAATCGCGGTCGTGCGAGACGACGATGAGCGTCCCGTCAAAGTCCATCAACGCCTGCTTGAGGATGTCCTTGGTCTTCATGTCGAGATGGTTCGTCGGCTCGTCCAGGATGAGCAGGTTCACCGGTTCCAGCAGGAGCTTGATCATGGCAAGGCGGGTGCGCTCGCCGCCGGAGAGGACCTTCACCTTCTTCGTGCTCTCTTCGCCACCGAACATGAACGCACCGAGCAGGTCGCGTATCTTATTGCGTATCTCCCCTTTCGCCACGTCGTCGATGGTCTGGAACACCGTCAGGTTCTCGTCGAGCAAGGATGCCTGGTTCTGCGCGAAGTAGCCAATCCGTACGTTGTGTCCCAGCGTCAGCGTCCCTTCATGCTCCAGTTCGCCCATGATGCACTTGACCAGCGTGGACTTGCCTTCGCCGTTACGTCCCACGAACGCCACCTTGTCGCCCCGTTCCACCGTCAGCGTGGCATTCCGGAAGACGACGTGGTCGCCGTACGCCTTGCCCACCCCTTCCATGATGACCGGGTAGCTGCCGCTGCGTGGCGAGGGCGGGAACTTGAGCCGCAAGGCGGACGTGTCTTCCTCGTCCACCTCCACCAGCTCCAGCTTCTCCAGCATCTTCACGCGGCTCTGCACCTGGAGCGTCTTGCTGTACGTTCCCTTGAAACGCTCGATGAAGTCCTTCGTCTCCTGAATCATCTTCTGCTGCTCCTCGTACTGCTTCATCTGCTGTTCGCGGCGTTCCTTGCGCAGCTCCAAGTAGTGGGAGTAATTCACCTTGTAGTCATAGATGCGTCCCATGGTCACCTCGATGGTGCGCGTGGTGATGTTGTCCACGAACTTACGGTCGTGACTGATGACAATGACCGCCTTCCCGCTGTTGATCAGGAAGTCCTCCAGCCACTGGATGGACTCGATGTCGAGGTGGTTCGTCGGCTCGTCGAGCAAGAGCACGTCCGGGTTCTGCAACAGGAGCTTCGCCAGCTCGATGCGCATGCGCCATCCTCCGCTGAAGTCACTCGTGGGACGTGCGAAGTCGGTGCGCTCGAAACCCAGTCCGAGCAACGTCTTCTCCACATCCTCCTCGAAGTGCGTGAGGTCGATGGCATAGAACTTCTCGCTCATCGACGCCACTCGCTCAATCAGTGCCATGTAGTCGTCGCTCTCATAGTCGGTGCGGGTGGTGAGTTCCTCATTCAGCCGGTTGATTTCCGCCTCCATCTCGTGCAGGTGGGCAAACGCCTGCGAAGCCTCTTCGAACACCGTCCTCCCATCCTCGGTCATGAGGTGTTGCGGAAGATAGGCCACCGTGCAGTCCTTGGGCACACCGACGTGTCCGCGTGTAGGCTGACGTACGCCTGCCAGAATCTTCAGCAGGGTACTCTTTCCGGCACCATTCTTCCCCATGAGGGCGATGCGGTCTTTCTCGTTAATCTGGAAACTGATGTCACTGAACAGGGTCGTTCCGCCGAACTCTACGGCAAGTCCTTCTACTGATATCATTAAGTTTATGCGTTTTTAGGTTTGTGCGTGCAAAAGTACGAAGAACATTTCAATTGACAATTGACAATGGATAATTGACAATTGGAAACGATTATCAATTGAAATGATTGTAAATACGAAATTCTTCTTATCTTTGCGGCAACCAATTAAACAGAAATCTTATGAAGAAAATTGTGAGAACGTATGTATGCCCCTTGTGTGGCAGAGTGGTAGAGACTGACGGAACCGAACAGAACCCGCCTTATTGCTGTCATGAACCCATGATGCTCGAAAAGGAGGAAGAAGTGGAAGAGGAAGACTGACAGACACCCGACGGTGTCATCGGACATCACTCAAAAGGACAGGACGGTCTGGCATGAGCCATTCCATCCTGTCCTTTCTGTATAATAATGGATTGCCAAACGTCCAATGCCGAACGGCAATTGTCAATTGTCTATTGTCAATTGTCAATTGAAACCGGTTATCCCATCTTTCCCGTCAGGTAGGAACGGGTACGCTCGTCCTTCGGGTTGGAGAACATCACACTGGAGTCATCGTACTCGATGAGTTCGCCCAGATACATGAACATGGAATAGTCTGAGATACGCTTGGCCTGCGACATGTTGTGGGTCACAATCATGATGGTCACCTCGTTCTTCAGCTGCACGAGCAGGTCCTCGATGTACTTGGTTGCGATGGGGTCGAGAGCCGACGTCGGTTCGTCCATCAGCAGGATGTCCGGTTGGAGTGCCAGCGAACGGGCGATGCACAGACGCTGCTGCTGTCCGCCCGAGAGGAAGGTTCCCCGCTTGGTGAGCGAATCTTTCACTTCGTCCCACAACATGACATTGCGCAGGTTGCGCTCCACAATCTCGTCCTTCTCCCCCTTCGACAGCTTGATGCCGTTGAGGATGTAGCCCGCCAGCACATTGTCATAGATGTTCATCGTGGGGAAAGGATTCGGACGCTGGAACACCATGCCCACCCGCCGACGTTCCTCCGTGGGGTGCATCAACAGGATGTTCTCGCCGTTGAGCAGGATTTCACCGGTCACATGGATGGCCTTGTACAGCTCGTGCATGCGGTTCACGGCACGGAGCAGGGTGCTCTTGCCACACCCCGAAGGTCCCATGATGGCCGTGATGGTGTTCTTTGCCACGTCGGCTGTCACGTGCTTCACGGCAAGTTTGTTCGAGCCGTAAGCGATGGATACGTCTTTTATCTGAAGGATAGGGTCTTTTATACTTTCCATTTCTTTTGAATTCTTTTAGCTAACAAGTTGAGGCATAATACGAAGGTGAGGAGGAAGAGGGATGCTCCCCAGATGAGGCTCTGCAGGTTGGGGTCGTTGAAGAACTCCCAAATCATGAGGGGAACGGCTGACATGGGCCGGCTGATGTTCCAGCTGATGGCAGCTCCACCCAGGGCGGTGAACATCAGCGGGGCAGTCTCGCCGATGACGCGCGAGATGGCGAGCAGGATTCCGGTGAAGATACTGCCGAACGCCGAGGGAAGCATCACCTGCAGCATCACGCGCCAGTAGCTTCCACCCAGGGCAAGACCTGCCTCTTTCAGAGTCTCGGGCAGGATGTTCATGGTCTCCTCGGTGGAACGGATGATGAGCGGCAGCATCATGATGAACAGCGCCACACTGCCGGCAAAGCCCGAATAGCCCTTCATCGGCACGACCACCCAGATGTAGACAATGATACCGATGATGATGGAGGGCGTACCCTGCAACAGGTCGGTGATGTAGCTCACCGTCGTGGCAAACCAGTTTCCCTTGTATTCCGAAAGGCAGATTCCGCAGAAGATGCCCACCGGGATGGCGATGACCGCAGCCACGACGAGCATGAGGAACGTACCGACGATGCCGTTGGCAATACCGCCCGGCAACGCCTCGCCTGCCGACATCGCCATCATCGCCTCGTAGGCGTTGGGCGTCGCCTCGGTCAGGAAGGTCCAGGAGAGCTGCTTCCAGCCCCGCACCAGCACTTCGCCCAGAATCGCCAGCAACGGGATGGCTGTCAGGGCGGCGAAGAAGCAGACCACGAAGTAGAGCAGGCGGTTCTTGAAGATGCGTACTTGTAGGTTTTTATCTTGTAACATAACTATCTGTGATTAGAGCATACGGTTAGACATGTTGGGCACGCCGGATGAGAATCTTGCCAATGAGGTTGATGATGGCAGTGATGAGGAACAGAATCAGTCCGATGGCAATCAGGGCAGAGAGCTTCAGCCCGTCGGCTTCACCAAACTGGTTGGCGATGATACTCGCCATGGTGTTTCCGGTGGTGGTGAGGCTGGTGGGAATCTGGTTCGTGTTGCCGATGAGCATCGTCACGGTCATGGTCTCGCCCAGGGCACGTCCGATGGCAAGGATGTAGGCGGAAAAGACTCCCGAACCGGCAGTGGGGAACACCACGCGGCGGATGACCTCGGCACGGGTCGCACCCATGGCGTAGGCTCCTTCCTTCAGGTCAGAGGGCACCATCTTGATGAACTCGGCACTCAGCGAGGCGGCGTAGGGTACAATCATGATGGCGAGGACGAAGGAGGCGGTCAGGATGCCGGAGCCTTGCGGCGAGATGTTCAGCTCCATGAAGAGGGGACGCAGGGTGTAGAAACCCCAGAGTCCGTAGATGATGGAGGGAATACCGGCAAGCAGGTCGGTCACCGTGCTCAGGATGGTGGCAATCTTCTTCCCGCGGAAGTATTCGCCCACGAAGAGGGCGACGGGCAGCGAGAAGGGGATGCAGAAGATGAGTGCCAGCAACGTGGTCAGCAGTGTACCCGTGATGAAGGGCAGTGCACCGTAGCTCTCGTTGCCGGGCGTGTAGTTCCAGTCGTCGGAGCAGATGAACTCCCAGAAGCCGAACTGGCGGAACGCGCTTGCGGCATCATTGGTGAGGGAATAGATGATTCCCCCACCGATGATCGGGATGACCACTGCCGACAGAATAAGGATAAACCTGAATATCTTGTCTTGCATAGTTGTGTCTGCGTTGGTTTGGTTTCGCTTGTGAAAGTTGAGTCGGTCCTTATTTCACAAGGGGCTGTCCGTCGTAAGTGACGGTCTTCAGGTTCTGGAGGCTCAGGTCGACAGCCTGTCGGGGCAGCGGTGCATAGTGTACGGTCGTAGTCGTCTGCTGGACACTGTCGCTGAGGACATACTCCAGGAGGTCAACCGTAGCCTGTGCCTGTGCCTTGCTGCGTCCGGAGTAGTTCTGCTCCTGGTAGATGATGAGCCAGGTGAAGCAGCTGATGGGGTAAGCTCCCGGAGCATCGGCGTCCGTGATGGAACAGCGCGTGTCCTGCGGGATGTCTCCTGCGGCAGCCGAGATGCTTTCCGTGGACGGAGTAATCATCTCGCCCTGCTTGTTTTTCACATTGGCATAAGCCAACTTCTGTGCGAAGGCATATTCAGAACCGATGTAGCCGATGGTGTTCGGGGTGTTGCCCACGATGCCTGCCACTCCCGGATTTCCCTTGGCAGCCTGTCCGACGGGGAAGTTGACCGACTTGGCAGCTCCGAGCGTATTCTTCCAGTTCTCGCTCACCTTGCTCAGGTAGTCGGTGAAGACGAAGGTTGTCCCACTGCCATCCGAACGGTAGACCGGCATGATGTCGGCAGCCGGAAGCTTGGCGTCGGGGTTGAGTTCCTTCAGGCGGGCATCGTCCCAGCGTGTGATTTTCCCGGCAAAGATGTCGGCAATCACGTCTCCCGCGAGGTTGAGTTTCTCCACGCCCGGCAGGTTATAAGCCAGCACGACGGCTCCCATGCAGGTCGGCACGTGCACCACGGGCTTCATCTCTTTCATTTCTTCATCGCTCAGGTAAGCATCGCTTCCACAGAAGTCCACGATGCCGTCCTTCAGGTTGCGCACACCGCCACCGCTTCCGATACCTCCGTAAGACACGTTGTCCCCACCCTTCTCATTATAGGTGTTGAAGGTCATCGTATAGAACGGCAAGGGGAAGGTTGCCCCTGCACCGGTCAGCTCCACAGCTTCGCGACCGTCTACCGAGTTTGACTTCTGTCCGCCGCAGGAGCTGATGGTCAGTGCCAGCAAGCCTGCAACTAAAGCATACATTTTCTTCATAACTGCTAGTATTTGGTTTTCAAATCGTAAATGAACAGTTCAGATAGGCGTAATAGCTCTTCTTGGCATCGTCCGCCTTGGGAGACCAGACGCGCATGTTGGGCGTCAGCTTGATATACTTGCCGAGCTTGAACTCCGCGCCCACGACGCCTGCCATGCCGTCGGCAGCCTCGTTCCAGTGGTCTTTTGAGGTGAGGTAGTCCCACCGACCGAAGAGGTTGACGTGTTTGCCGACGCCGACGGTGGAGTAGACCGAACAGCCGCTCTGGTCATGGTCCTTGATGTTCCGTGCATTGGTCTGGCTGTTGTATTCGGCTGCGAGGCTGAACGCCCCGGTCGCATATCCGGCAAAGAGGTTCCAGTTGGTGATGCCTTCCAGTGTTTTATCGGACGCCTCGTTATAGGAGGCATAAGCCCGGAGGGTCAGTCCACGGAGCGGAGTGAAGGTGAGTCCGGCACCGTATTGCAATCCGTCGTTCACCTGTACCTTTTTATATCCTTCTCCGTTGACGAGGATGACGTCCGCCGAGAACCACGGCGTAAAGTCATAAGCCAGGGAGACACCCATGTCGGCACTGCTGCCGAACTTATATTCGTCCTGGAACGACTTCATGACATAGCGTTTGCCCCAAAAGGATTCCTGTGTCTTGAACTGGGTGGTCGAGATGAGTCCGCCGCTCAGCGTCAGGTTCTTGTACTTCCACGTGACGAGTGCGTTCTTGATGTAGGCAATGCGTTCGTAGTCATGCACATCGTCAGACTGTCCCACATCCATGACGGCCTTGAACTGCAAGCCGTTTTTCAACGTGTACTGATAGCCCAGGTAGCTGCGGTCGAGTGTAAATCCGCGGTCGTTGTTGTTGCTTCCGAAGCCCGTATGTACATCGCTGAAGATAGCGATGATGGCTTTCCCTTCAGCCTTCGGTTCTTTGTCGTTGGTTTGTGCTCCGGCAAGAAGAGGTGCGCAACAAGCCAAAGCAGCAATCATCCGGTGTTTCTTCATCATGTTGTCCTATTGTTGTTTTGACGCTGCAAATGTAGGGAGGGGATGTTACAATGAGATGCAAAACATTTTACATCCGTATTACAATGCAATGGACAATGGACAATTGACAATGGACAATTCGGCTGATGCGCATCAGCTCGGTGGCGAGATGAGCTTCTCACCGTGACGAGATGAGCTTCTCACTGGTATCTTTTCCCGAAAAGGCAGTGGGGAGACAAGCAAGGGGAACATTTGTCTACATATCGTCCATTGACAGTCCCTTGCAGGAGATGCGATAGCCCTTGAACTCGCCCGTGGCACGCTGGAATACGGCAGCCTTTTGTTCCAGCACCTTCCTGTCAATGTTCGCAGCTTTACGTTTTACCTCAAAAAACGTAGCTTCATCATTCAGTTCATTCTCGGCTATGATATCAATTTCATTTTCACCTTTACGGTCCCACCAGCCGCCGATGCGTGTATAGGCTTTACGCTCAATCAGCACGCGCCTGAAATAACGCTCAAGCATCAGACCGCTGAATGTCTCGTAATCCCGGTTTATAATGGTCTTCAAGCTCTCGTAGTTCTCAATTTCCAGCATATAGCTGTACTTGTAGATAAAGCGGAACCAGAACGTGAAGAAGTTGTCTTCTATCGTATAACGGACATTTTTACTGGTGCTTTTCTCAAACAGAGGCTGTTTCTTGGCAATCACCTCATACTCATTTTCCAGCTTCGTCAGGTAACCACCAACCTCTCTGCCTACCACATTTTCTATCTCTGAACGGGAGGTCTTGCCTCTTGCTATCGCTGACAAGATGGAAAAATAAACTCCGTAGTCCTTGCCAAACTCCTCAATCAGTATGGCCTTTCCTTCTCCCAGGAATATGGAGTCCGCCTTCACGATTTGATTCAGCATCTTTTCACGGGTCGTCGCCCGGACATCCATAAGCAGCTGTACGTACTTTGCCACACCTCCCGTAAAGGAATACAGTGCCAACAGGTCTTCTGCCGTGTAATCGGGGTTATACTCCGTCAGAATTTCCTTCAGGACGGCAGGTGTAAAAGGGCGCACTGTCATAAAACGTGTCTGCCTGCCATACAGTGGTTCCTTCTTGTCTTTGAATATCTTCGACATCATGGAATAGATGGAACCGCAAACAATCAGATTGATACGGGATTTCGGGCTGTAGAGGTCCCAGATGCGTTGCATGTCACTGTACACCGACTTGTTCACACGGAAGAACTCCTGAAATTCATCAATAAACAGCGTCAGGGGGCGTTCCATGGACAGTTTCATCAGAAATTCAAAGACATCGATGAAACGTTCCACCCGTCCCATCGTCGGAATCCCCAACTTGTTTTCAATCTCAAGCCGGTAGTCTTCGCATAAATCGCCTTCAGCCTTGCGAGCGACGAAAAAATAGAGAATAGCCTCGTCCTCATAGGCTTGCCAGATAAGGGAGGTCTTGCCGATACGGCGTCGTCCGGTCACGACCGTGAATTGTGCGTTGTCTTTTGACATCTCGCGGATTTCACGCAGCGATGCAATCTCTTCTGTTCTATCAAAAAATCTCATAACCTTCTTCCTTTTCTTTCGACTTCCGAAACAGCCATTTCCGAAACAGCCGTTTCGCAACTGCAAATGTAACGTATTTATTTCAATGGACAATGCTTCCATGCAGCATGAGATCCTCTGTAGGGGCGACCGGTCGGGTCGCCCGGTCCAATCCATCGATGGTCCAATATCGCCCAAAATGCAGGATGAAAGGTAGCAATGTATAAGGATGTACTGTTGGACGTGCACGAGGATGTAATGTTGGACGTATTATGAGGTGTAATATTGGACATGTATTGGACGCATGTTGGACCGGGCGACCAGACCGGTCGCCCCTACATTCGCCGCCTGATGAAATACACCCTTACGAGGAATGACAAAGCCCCTTATCCGACGAAAAATGGTTGAAAAGGGTCCTTATCCTACTAAAAATGGTTTGAAAGGGGCTCTTATCCGACGAAAAATGGTTGGATTGGGCTTGAGTAGGCCATTTATTTACTATTTTCGTCGCAAATATAAAGATCAGATTCTATGAGCATCGCACTGAATATTTCAGAAATTCTGTTTGCGGGTGTAGACATGAGCGAAAGCAACAGAAAGAAAATGGTTCATGAAGGAAGCATCCGTAAGATTACATCGAAAGTATACACATCCAACATGGATGATGCGTTGGAAGACATAGTAAGACGCAATGTCTTTCGCATCGTAGGTTTCCTGTTTCCTCATGCCGTCATCAGTCATCGGACTGCATTTGAACTAAAGCCGACAGCAGACGGGGATATCTATCTCACCTACAATTATATGAAGAACGTCAAACTACCCGGCATAACAGTCCATCTGATGGAAGGACATGGTGGTAGTGAACGTGACATGCCTTTTATAGAGAATTTATATATTTCAAGTGCAGAGCGAAGAACATTGGAGAATCTACAGACCAGTCGTACTCGTAGAGGCACTTCTAAATGTTTGCCACGCACAGACATTGAAAACTACTTGGAGAGATACCTTCAGGTAAATGGAGAAAAGGGACTGAACGGCTTCCGGGACAGGGCAAAAGAATGTGCATCCGAGCTCGGTATGGAAGAAGAGTTCAACACACTCAATGCCATCATTGGTGCACTCCTCCAGACAAGACCGATTTCCATATTGACCTCTTCAGGGGCAGTGGCCAGGGCAAGTGGTGAACCATTCGATGCCGATCGTGTCAAGCTGTTTGGCATTCTGTTTGAAGCCTTGCATAACCAGCCTTTTGAAGTAATCGATGAACCCAATGTAGAGACATCTTCTTTCAGAAACTTTGCTTTTTTCGAAAGTTACTTTTCCAATTATATCGAAGGTACTGAATTTGAGATTGAGGATGCAAGACGGATTGTCGAGACCGGACAGCCGTTACCATCCCGCAATGCAGATTCCCATGACATCCTTGGAACCTTTCAGATTGTGGCCAGCCGTAGGGAGATGAGACGTACACCTTCTTCCTCGGATGATTTGATTGACATCCTTCAAGACAGACATCGCGTGATGATGGCGGCTCGTCCCGACAAAAATCCCGGCATATTCAAGATGCAGAACAACCATGCCGGAGATACTCATTTTGTAGATTATACGCTCGTCAGAGGAACACTCAGAAAAGGCTTTGAATACTACCAGGCACTGGATAATGCGTTTGCGAGATCCCTCTTCATGTTGTTTATGATCAGTGAGGTACATCCCTTTGCTGATGGGAATGGCCGTATTTCCCGAATCATGATGAATGCAGAACTGGTCGCTGCGAACCAATCGAAGATTATTATTCCGACGGTATTCCGCGAGGATTACCTCAATGCATTGCGTCGACTGACGCGTAGAAATGACCCGAATGTACTTATCCGGGCAATCTCACGTGTCAGACAATTTAGCGCCCGAATTCAAGGCGACGACTTTGAGACCACACGGAATTATCTGGAACAGTGCAATGCCTTTAAGGATGCCGACGGATACATTCTCAAATTCTAGACCTCTGCATTCTCATCCTTACAAGGAATGACAATGCCCCTTATCCGACGAAAAATGGTTGAAAAGGGTCCTTATCCTACTAAAAATGGTTTGAAGGGGGCTCTTATCCGACGAAAAATGGCGAAAAGAGGTTTGAAAGCCCCATTTATTTACCGTTTTCGTCGCAACTGTCAATTCTCCCCAAATGTAGGGGCGACCGGTCGGGTCGCCCGGTAGAATCCATCGCCCGGTCCAATCCATCGATGGTTCAATCTCACCCAAATGCAGGATGAAAACAAACGCCGCTGTCCGGAGGCTAGATGCGTCCAAACAGCGGCATTTCATGAGACCGTGTGTCACGGTCGGATAGAAGCTGATTCCCTTATTATCAGATGTACATGCCGAACGGAAATTGTCAATTGTCCATTGTCAATTGTCAATTGTCCATTGTCAATTGTCAATTGCTTAGTACGGCTTGATGAAATCGTCGTGTGACGATGAGCCACCCTGGTTGGTGATGTATTTCTGCAATTCGACATCGCTGACGTCTTTCACACAGCGGACGTCGAACTCGGTGAGCCATATCTTGCCACCGGTCTTGTTCAGCAAGTCTGTTTCACTCCATTTCGAGAGGTCCATCGGACGGGCACGGAAACCGTATTGCTGTGCCCAGAAGGGAGCGCCGTAGAAACGGTAACCTTCTTCGGTGTCGGTCTTGGACATGAGGTACGCCACATTGTATTCCGAACCTTTCAGTGTCTCGATGGTCTCTGCCTGATGACCGGGGTCATTGCTGTGCGTACCCCAGTTACGGGGCGAACCGGTTCCTGTTCCGTTGGAACCGATGGTCCACATCGGGTTCCAGTTCTCCCGGCGGAGGTCCAGCTTGTGTTGGGGCGGAACCAGACGCATCATGAGCATCAGCTCGTAAGCGTTCGGCATGCGCCAGCCGCGGATGAGGCGGTTGCCGTCTTTCGTGACCTCCACGTAGGTAGCGCAGGGATTCTCGTCCTTGCTGTCGTCGAGCATGTAGACGGGACGATGGGCATCGGCATCCCAAACGTACTGATTCTGCGTCTTTGTATAATCCTGTGGATAGCCCCATTCCGTGGTGAAACGTATCATGTAGGAATTATGGTCCCAACCGAGCTTACGCATGGTGGCGATGACCGAGAGACGTGCTACACGGAAGTACTTGTACGGACGTGCCCAGACGGAATTCATCGTGTGCTTGGGCAGCGGACCGTTGGCAATGTAGTTCGGACGCAACGTCTCCTCCGGGAAGCGCGAGCAGTCGATGATGACACCCGAAGTAGGTACTCCTGCCTGGTTCAGACCACCGGAAGGAATCGACGTGTCGTTGGTCCAGTCGTTGCTCTCCGTCAGGTAGCGCTGTGCAGGACGGTAAATCTTGTTCGGGTCATAGATGCCCAGCGTACGGATGGCACGCACACGCAGAGGTTGGTTCCGGTCGGCATACTGGTTCCACTCGGGGTGTTTGCCATACCATCCCTGGTAGCCGTAGTGATAGCGCGTCATCTTCTCCCCCTGGTCCCACGCCCAGGGACGGAGAAAACCCGCAGTCGCCTCCGCCATGCGCTGACGCATCGTGGCTCCGTATTTTGCCATGAACATCAGCGGCTCGGTTAAGTTGCCGTCGTAGCTGTCCACCATGCGGGAAGAGGTGATGTAGGGAATATCGTTGCGCAGGCGGTAAGCCGGCGACATCATGTTCTGGTTCATCCAGAAGTACTCCAGCTGCGGCAGGGAGGGAAGGAACCACTTCACGTCCTTCTCGTAAATCATCTCATAGGAAAGGCCGCGCGGGTTTGCCGGCTCGTTGCGGCTCAGCACGGAGAGGGCTGCCCAGCTGGACAGTTCCTTATGACCGTTATTAATCATACGAGGATAAATCACCTGCCACTTGTAGACGAATCCCGGCTTGTTCAACGGACTCTCATCGGGCACGTAGACAACCTCTATATCGTTTGCTTCACCGAAGGTATAGTTGAGCATGTCCTTCCACTTGTGAGAGCCCTGCAACCAAGTGTCGTTCACCAGCGTCAGGTAGAGCAGACGTCCGTCGTAGATGTTCTTCTCGCCCTGAGTCGGCACATAGCCATTGAAATTGGCGACAATCATGTGGTCTTTACGCAGATTGTGCACGTTGGAAAGTCCGTGCGGCAGGTTGGGGATTTCCATCCAGTCCTCCTCTTCCGTCATCTCCATACCGAAGCCCACGTAGTCCATGGGGAGGGAACGGAGGTTGTAGGGCGCCATGATGGAGTGCTGCTGCACATTGATTTCCGCATCGTCCCACGAGCTGTGCCCGTCGTGCGAGTACTCCGGCGTCTTGTCGGAGAAGAATACCTTCATCTTGCGGTCGGGACGATTGACGAAGAGACGCCAGCCATTGTTGTCCCAGTTGGAGGAGCTGATGCTTCTGGGAGCACGGTTCAAGTCCTGAATGGCACCGCTCAGCCAGGAAGGCATCTTGTCGTAGTAAAACTCCCGGGTATGGACCGAGATGACCATGTCGCCGGTCTCCGGGTCAAAGTTGTGGTCGGCGAGTGCCTTGCGCATCCGCTCATCCTGCTTGCCCGTGGATGGGGAAGTGTAGGCACCTCCCTGCTTGTAAATCTCCGCCATCCAGGTACGGATGGTCTTCACGAGCGTCTTCGGATTGTCAATCCACAACTTCGCGTAGCGCGGGTCATTGTCGGGGAACATCGTATATGCCAACGACTTGTTCATGGTGAAACGGGGGATCCGCGGCTTCTTTTCCAGGTTCTTCCTTCCGTTGCTGCTGTAAGTCGTGGTATAGGGATGGACGAAGAACGACACCCAGTCGATATCCGTCTTGTTGCGCTTGTAATCGCCCGTGGTCGAGATGGGTGCGGGGTCAAAAGGCGTAATCACCTCGTAGTGCTTCTCCAGCTCCGCATCAGTCAGCGCCTGATTCTCCCAACCGGTGTTCATGCGGTGCAGGAGGTCATAGTAGTTGATGAGCACAGCCTGTGCGTCGTAGTGGCAGTCGAGAATGGCAGTAGATGCCTCCGTCACAAATCCGTCGGTATGCGAGTTGTCCTCGAAATCCTTGTTTTCGGACGGGATGTTGTTGATGCGCACTTCCGCCTTGATGTCTTCGAGGGAGAGAATCTGCATGTCGTAGGTGTACCACGTGTTACGGTTGACGTTGTAGTCGTTGATGGCGCTCTCACTCTCGGCACCTCCACCCAGGATGAGGCGGTAAACCACATTCTGGCCGACGCGCTTACGGTTGAGGCTGCCGGTGTTGTCCTTCACATCCTCGTAGACATCCGCCATGATTTCAATCCACACGGCATCCTTCGGCGCATATTCGAAGGGCAGGAAGTTGCCGCCCTTGTCCACGTTCGTCAGAGCCTGTCCGCCGTGGTAGTACTGTCCGTTCGTCGGGTTCACCGTGACGTAGTCCTTATAGGTCTCCGACTCGGAGGTCTGCTGCTGCTTGGCAAGGCGGGCACGCATGCCGTAGAGGTAGCGCAGGCGGTCTTCAGGCGTGAAGCCGTTGATGGATTGGATATCTCCTTCCTTCAGGACAGACTTGTATTTCGCATCCCATTCGCTGGCATTGATTTGCTTCTGCGGGTCCAGCTTGACTTCGGGCATGTAGAAGACAAAGCCGGACATGTTGTCCGTTCCTCCGGTGTAGGCGTCGGGGACATAGCCTTCCTTCACCACACCGTTTTCGAGCACCTTCACGAAGTCGAACAGACGCCAGCGCATGTTGTCGGGATTGTATCGTCTGAGGGGATAAGTGTCTTCCTTGTCCGTCAGCTTGTTGGGATAACTATGGTTCGCGTCAGCCAGCAGCAGGGAGGCGGTGGGAATGTTGTGCACGCGCCAGCTCTTGGGGAAGACGCGCAGGTTGGGGTTCACACTGCGGAAGTGCACCTCCACCTTGGCATCCAGGCGTTGCAGGTCGACGGGAATCGTCACACCGCGCACGCCGTTGAGGTTGACCGTGACGGGATTCGCACTGACACCACTCATCAGCAAGCCCTGCGAACGTTCGGTGATGCCCTCATAGGAGTCGATGTTCGGCAGGGAAAATTCAGTGGTCACGATTGTCGCCTTACGCGTAGCCCGGATGGTAACGTCATCGATGTAGGAGCGGTCGCTCGACCGGTTGTTCGCCTCGGGGTCGTCCTCACGGAAGATGGTGGCGAGGTATGCCACCTCCTTTTTCAGGTCATCGAGAGTCAGGAGTGCGCCACTCTGTATCTTCCCCTTCACCCAGGCATTGAGGCGGAACAGCTGGTCCTCCTCTCCTTTCTGGTTGCTGAACCAGTATTCGGGCGAGTTGAGCAGCATGTTGCCGATGGAGACTGCCTGCAAGGGATAGCTGACAGCCATCTCGTTGGGCAGGTCCGGATAACGTTCCTTCACAGCCGAACGCACCACCCCCAGTGACACCTTATAGCTACCACGGAGGGCGCCGCGCACCTCCCCGTTGTAGGTATTGGCAGTCATGGACGACTCGCCGAGGTACACATGCTCGCCGTTCTCCTTATTGATTCTCAGAGGAAGTATCTTTCCCTGGTGGTCAAAGAGCATGACGAACACATTCTGGGGGACGTTCTCCTCCACCTCGCTGAGCGAGGCACGTGTGCCGATGTTCTTCTTCGGATAGGCATCCATACTGAGGGCGATGTCCAGCAAGTCCGACGAGCTGTCTCCACCGCCTGTCACCAAATCGTCGTCCACACAACTGCTCACGGCGAACAGGAGTGTGAATGCAGACCACAGGGTCAGTAAGATTCGTTTCTTCATATCGTTGTTTTTCTTATTTTACTTGTTACTTGTCAACTAATCAATATACGAGGTCGGGAGCAGACTGGTCGAAGTCGTACTGGTCCCGGATGGGCTTTGCCACCTCGCCGTACTTCACGATGCGGTCGTGACGGATGAGCTTGCCGCTGTCATAGGTCCGTATTTCCACATCACCCCCGAAGCCCACGGAGATGTCCAGCTGGTAGGTATGTCCCGGCTCGACAATGGAGGGGAAATACTTCAAGATTTCGTTGCTGATATCTGAAGAGATACCATACGAACTCTTGAACTTCGGAATCAAGTCATAGTTCAATTTTCCAATGGGGATATCAGTGATTGCCACCCAGTCTTCTCCGCCAGTGGAAGTCGTATAGGGTCTGCGGATGTTCAGACGGATGTGAGGGAAATAATTCACAGACAAGAACGGACACTGTTCGGCATTTAGCCGAAGAATCTCTGCCTCGTCACTCGTAAACTTCTGACCGGTCTGATGGTTTATCTTCTTTGCATAGTCAATAGGCGTACCATCCTTCTCCATGTAGCGTACGAAGCCCTGAATGGGTGCTTTCCGTGGGTCGAACGGCGGAATATACACATCGCACACGGTCTTATAATTGGGCGTGTTATATTCTGCCGCATTTTTCTTTGCTGTACGGTCGCGCCCCATCGTTCCGCTGTTCCCTGAGCTTCTGACGGTTACGTCATCGTTCCGGATTGGATGGAACTTCATCGAGACTTCATAAGCGTGATTCTTGCTTTGGTCTTTATTCATCAATGTGATGAACGCTCCCGGCTTTCCCGGCTCTCCCGGCTCTCCCATTTTCTTGGTCCATCCACCGGCATTATCCAGCGAGAAGTGGTTGCCCTCTCCATCTTTGGGTCTGTCTCTCTTCATCAAATCCTTTCCGGTATCTCCATATTCCTTGATATCCAGCAACGGAAAGAAATTTTGGTCATCCATACGGAAGAATTGGGGAATCTGCATCACGAGCAAGTCTCCCAGCCAGTATTGGTCCGAAGTGGCATTCCATGCCTTGTTCTTGTCAAACGAAGACTTCACACGGATAATGAGTCGAGCCATGCGCGCCTTCATGTCAAACGTCTTGTAGAGATAGCCGTCCTTTCCTGCCACATTCTCGCTTGGAGCTTCGGGCCTGTACTGCTTGTTTCCTGAGAAAATCACCCGGTTGTGGGTAATCTGCTTCATCAGGTCCATGTCATACTGGTACACCATGTTGCTACGGACGTACCAGCCGGAGAAATTAGGCTTGGGTTCTCTGTTCTGATAGCCCACCGTCTGATTCCACTGATCATACCAAGAGAGGAACGAAAGCTTACCGTTCACCTCCCACCTGCCATTAAAATCGGTGAAGTGTGTCCCTGCCACATTGAGAATGTCCGCCGCATAGGAGAAGATACCGTTGGTCGACAAGGCAACATGGTTGACATCATCTATGGCATAGGTCGGAAGCCAATCATAATCATCCGAGGTCAAGTGATAATGAACCCTGGCCGGTTTGAAATCATAGTATTTGATTCCATTCCAGCTGTACTGTTCCCCGTCGCCCCAGCCGCGGGCATTCGCCAGGAAGGATTCATCCCCCTTAATCGGATTTGTCAACCGGTCGATATTCGGGTAACCCAGGTAGTAGAAAGTAGTTGACTGACTGAGCCACGAGGCAAACGGCTCCTTCGTCTTATCCCGTCGCGCAATGAACTGGTGCGTCTCGTCGTCGTACGTACTCAGGTCGCCCGGCTCGTTGGGATCCGGGAATTCCTTACGTTCTGAATCATTCAGGCCTTTGGTCATGGACACCTTCTCAATCCACTGACGGTTGCCGTCGATGATGGGTATCCCGTCGGCACGGGTCTCGGGACGGAAGAGGAAACCGTCGGCAGGACGCTGTGTCGCATCTTCCGGAGCAATCTCCTTATCCGTACAGGCAGGCAGGGCAAGCAACGCCACGCCCAAGCTATAGAGTAAATGGGTCTTCTTCATAAGCTAACTGATTAGATGTCCAAGTTAAAGAACGGCTCGTCGCGCACCACCACTTCGCGCAGGTGATAGTCTCCGCCCAAGGGGGCAAAGAGGATGCGGTAGTAGTCGGGGCTGTCGCCTTTGTACGTCATGCGGTAGTAGTTGAGCCGGTTGGCATAGAAGCTGAACTTATCCGTATCGGCACTGCCGCCCGGCAAGGGAATCACGTAGGTCTTGTCCGAATACTCGGCAGCCGAATGCCCCTCCCTGTACATCAGGCTTTCGTTGTAGCTCGTGTAGATTTTGAGCGAGGGGAGCTTGTCGGTCCTGAAAGAGGCAGGCGGGATGTAGTAGGTACGCCGGATGGAGGACTGTGTCTGGAGGCTGAAGTCGTAGACGGTCGTCGTGTCCTTCAGCGTAGTCACCTGCACCTCGTTGGTGTAAGTCTCCGTCGGTGTGGCAGGCAGGGTTACGGCAAATCCCGTCCAGAAAGGTTCAGGGCGGGAAGCGTCTGCAAAGAGCGGCGAGGCAACCTGAATCTTTGCCGGAGCATTCACCAGCTCGGTTCCAAGGATATATTGCAGCTCTTCCGCCTTGTTTGTGTCACTGTTCTCATGCACGATGTCCACCACCACCTTTGCCATGTTGCGATAGAGCTTCACCTGCACAGGGTTCTCGTTCCAGCTCTGCAAGTCGCCCGTAAAGTCCACCGAGCCGATCATGGTCAGTCCATAAGGACGTTTGTCCGCCTGCACGGCTTTGAGCAGGTCAGCCTCGGTGCGGATGGGGTTGACGATGGTTCTTTTGGCATAAACGGAGAAGGGACCGCTCGCCTCCTCACCAAAAAGGCTTGTGCTGCCGTCAGCACTGAAAGGTTCGTTGGCTACGAGCACGATGCGCTTCACGATGTTGCTAATCCCCTTGGGTTCAATTCCGTCAGGCATGTCGTAATGCAGCTCATAGTAGAGCACCTCGTCGCTGCTTCCTGACTTGGAGACGGGAATCATCACATCCTCTCCCTCCTTGGGGAGTGACGATACAAAACGCTTGTGCATCAGAATATAGTCCATATCGTTGAGCAGGAAGACATGGATGTTTCCCACGAAGTCCTCGTAGTAGTTCACGAGGTTGTATTGTGACACATACTGGTCGTAGGCATCGGCGTCGGCATCCACATCAAAATAGTGTGCAGAGTCTACCGGTTCAGGCGGAGTCGTCACCGTCGCCACGCGCGTATTGCCTTCCGCCATCCGTCCCAAGCCTACAATCGAGGCGCGGATGCGGAGCTTGAACGTCTCGCCATCGGGTGCGTTGCCTCCGCCGCCTATCTCATCCTTGCTGCATGCTCCCAGTCCGAGAAGGAGGAAGCACGCCGCCAGGCAGGTCCATAGGGTTGTTCGTTTCATATCTTGTTTTTGTTTGGTTCGTTACACATGTAGTCAGTCATCCTGTCTCGTTCGGACATCAATAGGTGGTCGTATAGTCGCCCTGTCCGATGGTGCCCTTGAAGCCCTGCACATTCCACCTCATCACCCGGGCACGGACACGCAGGGTCACGCGCTTGCTGTTGATGGGCGTGTTCTCGTCGATGTTGTCATAGGGCTTGTCGGTGTAGCCGTCAGAAGGCTTCGCCAGATAGAGGTCGTCGCCCCACTTGGTGTCGAACTTCAAATTGGGAACGTCCTGCCAGTTGGCAAGATAGTCTTCAGGCGTACAGAAGTCAGGAGCGTCATCCAACACTCCCCCATCATCCGCCTGTGATACATACTTGTTGGTTTCGTCGCGGAAGAGGTTCGACGGGCGATCGCTGTTGCCATGCTTCACCATGCCGGAAGCGTTCGTTCCTCCATCCGTACCGGGGTCGACGTTATCCCAATTGGACGGCATATCGGAGATGCCCTCTATCTCCACGATATAGAAATGGTTGCGCTCGATGTCGGCATTCTTCACAGGTCTGCCATACTCATTGAAGTCCGCGTCGATGGGGTCTACATGGACCGGAGTACGGTAGAAGCCGCGTCCGTTGGTGTACTTGTACCAGTTGTATGCCTTCTGTTCTGCAGTCAGGTTGTCGAGCGAATAGCAGAAACCGTTCAGCTCCTTGCAGAAATAGAAGGTACGGTCCCAGTCGGCAGGACGCTTGCCGGCATTATCTGCATAAACCTTTGCATCCACGAACTTATCGGGCAGAGGGTCGAAAATGCCATAAACCTTGAAGTGCGACGTGTTGAACCACAACAAGGGTGCAGCATCGCTCCGGAAGTTCTCCGGCAGATAGACGCCGTAGAGATGCTCCAGACGGGTCGAAGGACGCTGTACCCCCATCACCTTATACACAAAAGGATAGCCGTCAAAGAAATAATCATCGCCGATAAACCCGTATTGACGTGCCGCTCCTGCGAGGTAGTCACCGTCGCCGATTTGTGAGGCGATGCCCTTAGGCACATTCTGCCGGTTATTCCGGTCGGTGGCATACGCTCCGTTGTTGAGGAAGATGGCATGCGGCGGATTCTTCTTCGCACCGCCGAGTGCATAGAAACGGTCGGGCATGCGGGAGACCGTATAATAGTCGAAGTAGAACTCACCCAGGTAGCTGCCCTTGAGCCTCAGTCCCATGGAAATGGGTCCGATGACCGAAGCTTTCGCCACGACACGTTCCAGGTCGAAGTCCACGTTGTTGTTGAGCTGGGGATTGAAGAGGGGGCTTTCCGCCTGCTCCTTCGTCACACCGGGGATGATGGTCTTCTGCACGGCATTCGAAATCATGGCGAAGCGCTGCATGTAGCTGTATTCACCCTGCACGAGCATGGGTTGCATCAGGTATCCGTCATCCACGGGTTCATGGGTTGACTTCAGGACAAATTTCCCGGTAATCGGGTCCAGCGTGACCGCCTCATAGTTGTTGCTATCGCCGGGTTCGATGTCCGGTGTCTTCGTCGCGTCGTCGGGGTAACGGCTGAAGTCTGCCTTATGGTTGGCAACCGCCATGAAGCCGTACTCCATCGGCTTGACCTCCCAGGCATGCTTTGACTTGTAGTAGGGAGTCTCGTAGATGAGCCGGTTCTCTTCCGCCGTACCGTTTGCCGAATTAAACTCACGGGTATCGATGGGCGCATCGTCTCCGGTGGCACGCATCAGGAGGTTGATGTACTCCACCCGCGGCTCCTTGACGTTGTCGTCATTGAGTCCTTCGGTGGTCTCCTCCGTCTCTCCGGCACGGGTACCTCCAAAAGGCAGATCGCCCACATAAACGCTGAGGTTCATGTAAGCTCTCCCATCGGCAGCCCCGTCATTTCCCGGGGTGTCCGTCACGATGCGTTCATCGCTACAGGCAACCAGCGAACCGGCAGCCAGTGTGGTCAGCAGTATGTTCGTTATTCTTCGCATAGAGAATTCGTATTTTAGTTGACGTGGACTTTATCAATACTCGCCGAGGTTCACGCGGCGGTAGATGACTTGCCAGTCGAGGATGCGTACGGTGACGCGCATATAAGTTTCTTGCGGTTCCACATCGACGTGGATGGGGATGTCCGCCAGACAGTTCAGATTCCACTTTATACCTCCGTTCGCCTTGCTGATGTCGTCGAGCAGGGCGGCAAGGCTCTTGTCGAGATAGGTTGTCTCGGGAGAAGCCAGGGTGAGGCGTACACCCTCATAGCTGTTTCCCATGCGGAGGACGGCAACGCGCAGGGCATCGTCCGCACCGCGGGCAGTAGTGGTGGAGGTGTACCGGGTAGGACGTTCGATGTTGCCCTGCCTGAAGTTCACCTGTGGGTTTTCGTCCTTATAGGTAAGGGTCAGCTGTTCGCCCGCTTTCGCACCGGAGAAACCGACGCTGAAGGTCTGGACGTAAGGACGCAAATTCACAGTCGCATTCATCAGGGTAAAATGTTCGTCCTGGTTTACGGGGACGCTGAGTTCCGTCACGCCGTAGAACAGTTGGGGCAGCCTTCCGTTGTTGGCAGCCACCTTCTGCAGGTCCATCTTCCAGGGCACGGCATCGGTCACGGTGTTGTAGTCGTTGGGCGTCTCGGCAGCCCAGACGGTGATGACGTAGTCGCCGGCAGGAAGCATGGGGAAAATGGGTTTGTAATTGCTTAGTGCCGTCGCGTTCTTCTCGGACCGGACATCCACGAGCTTTCCCGACTTGCGGTCGAAGACAGCCACCTGCACCTCATGCAGTGCGCTCAGGTCATACTTGTAGTAGTCCCCTTCCCCACCGGCAGTGGCACATTCATCGTCGGCGATGGCGGTAAGCTCCACCTGCAGGTCGGGCTGGCAGACGTCCTGATGGTCGTAGATACAGGACCCGGCAAGCGGTGCGAGGAGAATCAGTGCGAGGTATGTAAGCAATTTCTTTTTCATAATTTTCTCAAAAGTACTGTTTCTAGTTGGGGGATACCCCGTCAAGGGGGATATCAAACATTCTATCAGGCAGGCAGTGCGCCTGCCCGATAGAATGTGCTCCGGGCGTAAATCAGGCAGGAATGTGCCTGACATTCCGCGCCGGATGATTTAGGTTATTGGATATGGGATTAATATTCACCGAAGTTAACTTCTCTCTTAGAAACCTTCCACTTCAGAACTTGAGCCTTCACAGCCATGTAGGTCTTAGCTGTCGGATCCGGATCTTTGTCAACAGTAGGAGTCGGGTCTGTAGGCTCGGGTTTCGGCAAGTTAGGATCATCGGGGTCAGAGGGGTCATTGTTCATCGGACGACCATAGAAGCCTGTGATCTCCAACACATAGATGTAGTTACGCAACGTGTTACCACCGTTGAATGCATTACCTGCACTTTCTACGCGATTCCACAATGCCATGTAAGCACCACGACCATTCTTATAAGTGAAACCATCGTGTTCAACATCTACACCATCGATAGCAGCCGCGAACTTGTCTTTATAGTATTTACCCTTGGCCTCGCTGTAAACATAAGATATCGTACCCTTAGACTTATCTTGGGCGTCGACCCATTTCTTATCTGCTGCAAGTTCTGTTACCTTAGTACCCTTCTTGTACCAGATATCTTTAGTTGACTTATCTGCAAACGTTAATGTTTTCTTATCGTAAGTTTCTGCATCATTGGGATCTTCAGTTACATATTCAGCAGTCCAGATGGTAGCAGGAACATAAGTCACATACACTTTGGCAGAAGCAAAGCGGTCATAACCGTTCTTGTTATCCTTAGCTGATTGAAGAGCTGCAGCATCAGCTGTATTCTCGAAGAAGTAAACAGCTTTATCACCTGCAGTGAAAGGTACATCTTGTTTGTCTGTTACTGCAGGAGAAGGCTTCAAGTTCACCGGTTGAGCTTTGTAAAGGATACCCAAATCATCATTTGTTGCGTCTTGTGCCTTTGCTTGTTTAGCAGCCACACCCATACGGAACAAACCAGCCTTAACAGCCTCAGTTGCATTGTCAACAACACCCTTTTCAGATTTCAGCGTATTGATGGCAGATTCACCCGGAACGTTGAATGCGTTAACAAGCAAACCACCATTCACACCAGCAAACGTAAGGTTTTGGTTGTAAACTTGACCCAATACCACAGTACCAGTCTTCACATCAATCATCTGGTCAGCATCGTTTTTAATCTCGTCTGAGGTATAAACCATACCTTTGGAGAGTACACGAGAAACCTGAAAGGGGAATAAGTTGGAAGCTTCATTCGTCACTTTCGAAGGATCATCGATACCAGCAGCAATCTTATGCTGATCGATGGTACTAGACATCGTGAATCCTGTTCCAGCAGTAAAATCCGTAGCAGTAGCTTCAACACCGGCAAACTGTGCAATTCCGGCTACAATAGCACCTTTCGTATCCAGCTTAATGGTGGCAAGGTCATTCACCTTTACAGCATCCCCATAGAAATCGTTCTTATTAAGAACAACTCCCATCGGAATCTGATTATCAACCGGATTTACCTGCCAAGCTGCAGTCTGCCAGTCATCTTTACCAGCCGCCAAGCGATAGTATTTACCTTCGGTAGCCACCGTAGTTTCAGGATTCATCTTCGTAAATGTCTTCTTATCGGCATCCCAATAAAAAACCATGTCTTTATTAATAGCCTTCTCATAGTCTTCACCTACATATTCACCGTCACCGGTATTTCCGGCTCTTGTGCCCGGGCTAGCCATAGAAACTGTCATACCCACGTAAGTGTTACCCTTAGTCACTTTACCATTGTCCGGAGAAGTGACAGCCACATCGTCAGAGCAAGACGCGAGGGCTAAGCCCACGGCTGCGCTGAAAAGAAAAAACTTGTTCAACTTCATTGTTACAGAGTTTAGATTAGTAATATAGTTAATTAAAAAAATCTCTTCCTTATTATATATAGGGACGTATCAACGCACCCCGTCCAGTTCGTTCAGATTCGTCCGTGCATCGGCATTGCCCAGTTCAGCCGCCCGGCGGAAGTCCTTGACTGCCTCTGCATACCGGTTCAGGTTCACCAGGGCAGCTCCGCGCAGGTTGAGCAGGTCGCCCGTTTCGGGTGCTCCCTCCAACGCCCTCAGCGCGTCGGCATGCAAGCCTCTCGACATCAGCTCCACCGCCAGGTTGTGTAGCGTAGCCTCATCGCGGTTGAACGTGGCGGCGGCAATCTGCATCGAGCGCAACCGTTCGGGCGAGCCCTCGGGATAGCTCATTGCCACCTGGTAAGCCTCGGCAGCGCTCAGGCGGAGCGGTTTCTCCAGGATGATGCGCCGCCCCTCCTCCACGCTGAAATTGCGTACGGTGAAGCTCACCACGTAATCATTATGTCGCAAATAAGGATAATAACGTTCGTAGATGGTGCGGTAGATGCTCTCCGGACGGAGAATCTTGATGAGCCACTCGCGCCGGTCGAGGTCCGGCTCGGTGTCGATGATGTGCAGCACGCGGTCGCGCCCCTCCAGGGTACGGTCCGCCTCGATTTGCCGGCGAAGTTCCGTCCAGTCCTCGTTGGGCCAGGACACCTTCCACTTGTCGGCAGGAATCTGCGGGAACTGCTGCTTCATGTATTCTTCCAGTGCCGTGGCGCGGTTCCGTGCCAGGCGTTCGTTGTATTCCACGGGAGCCTCGGGCGAGGTGTAACCCTGCACCTCGATGGCGGAGATGGTCACCGTCGGGTCGTTTGCCACCGAGTCGATGCGGGCACGCATCTCGTCGAGCTTCGCGCGATTCCCCTTGTAGTCCAGCAGGACGTCGTGGCGGTCGAGCTCAAACTGGAAACGTCCGCGGAAGGTCACGCTGCGGTGCTTCACCCCCTCCTCACGCGGAGCGACGGTTGCCCGTGCATAGGCAGGCGCCACGAACGGCAGGATGTGAGGGGCGATGGTGGTCACGAAGTCGCCCTTCTCGCAGCCGGCACAGCCGGTGACATACTCGCGCAGGTTGAGCGTGGCGTTGCGCATCCAGGGTTCGAAAGGCACGGAAGCCGTGTAGGCAGGCGCCTCCCAGTGTCCACCCTTCCGACGGACCGTGACGCCGTAGTCCTGAACGTCCGCCTGACGCATCAGCTGGCGGTCCAGCTTTACGCCGCGCACCCGTCCGTAGATGACAATCGGTTCCAGGGCACGCTCGTGGCGTCCGTCGGCACTGACCAGCACCGGGACCAGCGAGAGGCGGTCCTGCGTCCGCACACGGAGGGAGCTCAAGTCCGGCAAGAAAGAGAGATTGACCATCTGCCCTTCCCTGCGGACGTTGAGGTCATTGACTTGAATCTGTTCGAGGTAGCTTTTTCTGCCGTCGGCATAGAGCGGACCGGCAACCAGCATCGCTGCGAGAATGAACGTATATCTTTTCATGATGGTTCCTCCGTGTCTTTTCATTTAAGGAAATAAATCAGTGAGATGGCAGCCTTGGTGATGCCCCAGTAGTGCCGCGTACCGGAATCGAGGCTCCGCCGGCACTCCAGACATTCGTAGCTGTCGTAGGGGGAATAGGCATAGCCCGCTCCGATTTCGGCTTCGAGGTTCCAGCGTTTGCCGAGCACCCAGGAGTAGCCGTATCCGACACCTGCCCCGACGAACCAGCCTTCGTAGCGGTTGCCGTCATCAAATTTCCGGGTAAAGAAGGGGAAGCGGACGTTTGAGATGTTGTATCCTCCGCCCATCGCGTGCAGGGCGAAGAAGTGACCGTTGAACACGTCGCAAGTCCAGTAGCGCAGTTCGGGTTGGACCATGAAATGCTTCATCTTCTCGCAGCGGCTTCCGGCGTTCCATCCGTTGTAGTTTCCGCTGACGTCCAGTGTCCATTTCTTGCCCAAGGCGAATTCGGTTCCGATGTTCACGGTCCGGGTTGCATCGTACAGCGCGTTGGTCTTGATGCCCCATGTTTGCGCCGATGCGGTTTGTATGCCCCATATAAAGAGAGTCAGGGCAACAAGAATCATACAACAACTCGTCTTTTTCATTCTATATTTTGTCTCCTAAAGTCACTCATCCAACCGGGTAAGAAAGACAGACGCCCGATTAAAAATGTGTAAACTTTTGTTTAAGTTTTGTTGCAAAGCTATTGTATTTATTTCATATCTGCAACACATTGATTCCACATCTGCAACTTCTCCCAAGATAGAAAAGTTAAATAAATGAATTGTCAAAGTCCTGATTTTCCCTGTTTCTAAAGGCATACGCCTCCCCCTTCGGAGTAAAGGTTCGCAACGTCTCAGTTCCAATTACCCCCCCCCCGTTTAACTTAGATTAACCAAGTTAAGGTTATAGAGGCTTCACATTGCGATGAAAAACTTAAGAGAAGTGTAATTTATACAATTGACAATAACCCTGCGGCATCAGGCGGAGAATGTAGGGGCGACCGGTCTGGTCGCCCCTACATTTTATTTACAGGAATACATGCCGCAAGGATAATTGTCCATTGTCAATTGTCCATTGTCAATTGTCCATTGTCAATTGTCCATTGTCAATTGAATAATTATCTTTGTCACGCTTTAACGACATGACTATGAAGAAAATCATTTTTTGCGTATTGGCAGGATGGATGGCATTTGGCGGCTATTCATGCAGTTCGTCCGGCAGACAGACCGGAACGGCGGAGGTGCAGGACCGCGATTCCGTCCGTGTGACCAAGGAATTTCCATTCCCGGAGATTCCGCCCCTGTACACCACCCAGGAGGGGAAGGCGAACTACCTGTTCGCCCATCTGTGGGACAACTTCGATTTTGCAGACACGACGCTGACAGGCGACCGGGAACTGTGTGAACGGGGGTTCCTGAACCAGCTGAACCTCTACCTGCAGGTGCCCATCGAGAAGGCGTCCGCTGAAGCAGGCATCCGTGCGCTCTGCGAGAAGATGGAACCGCACGAACAGGCACGGCGGGTGTTCATGGACATGATTGACACCTATCTCTACGATGCCAATTCTCCCTATTACAACGAAGAGCTCTACCTCGTCTACCTCCGGCGGATGCTGGAGAGCCGCATGCTGGATGATGCGCGGAAGAGCACGCTGGCATTCCGCCTGCACCTGGTCGAACGGAACATGCCGGGCACACGAGCGACCGACTTCGTGTATTTTTCACCGGACGGACGTCGCCACACCTTGCTGCAGACCGCTGTCAAGGGCGACCGTCTGCTGCTCTTCTTCTACGACGCCGACTGTCCGAACTGCCGCCGTACGCTGGCAAGGATGAAGCAGGACGACCAGTTGTCACAGGCTGTGGCAGATGGCAGGCTGACGGTCCTTGCCATCTATGCGGAGGAGGACCAGGAGCGTTGGAAGTCGACCCTGTCGTCGCTCCCTGAGGGATGGCTCGTCGGTTCAGACCGCTACACCGTCCAGGAACAGGCGCTGTATGACCTGAAGGCGTTGCCGTCCCTCTACCTGCTCGATGCCGACAAGAATGTGCTGGTGAAGGACCGCCCGTATGTGTTGATTGCGGCGAGCCTGTTTGATTCAATTGGCAATCCTATTCAATTGACAATTGATAATTGACAATTGACAATGTTCCTTCCGGCATGTATGTCCAATAAACAAAATGTAGGGGCGACCGGTCTGGTCGCCCGATCCAATCAGGAATGGTACAATTGTGGGGGATTCAATTGGGGGAATTTCAATCGAATCAAAATGCGGAATAAGAGGGGTAATAATGTATGAGGTGCAATACATCGTCACCTGATGGCAATCGTTCCAATTGACAAAATGTCAAACGAAGGGCTCTACAGAGGCCTTGCTCGCACAAAAATACGATTGGGTGGATTCCGAGGGCATTCTCGGGCGATTCGCAAAATACAGATTGATGCGGATTCAGGAGAAGGGGTGTTATTCGGATGTTCATGGAGCGGTAGTGGTTTCTGAATGACAGTTGGAGGGAAATAGGATGGGCGTAGTGATAGCTTCCGATTTGTTGACACGGTACTCCTTCTGGAGAATGAAACCTGGGATTTTTGCGTTTCATTCTTCAAACATTTGACTTCCGCGGATGAAACAATATGGTTTGGGCGGTGAAACTATATTGTTTGAGTTGCCAAACACAAGTGTTTGACGCGTGAAACAATATTGTTTGGGCGCTAAAATGTAAGCATTTCGAAAATGAGATGTATAGTTTTCTAAAATAAGAGGGCTTTTCGGGGAATTTCGTTTGCATTTGTTTGCAATCGCACGCTGGTTTGATGGAAAATCGCAAAGTACGAGTCAGGCGAAAAGGGGGATTCGGACTGTTTTGTATAGGGAAAGGGAGGGAATTGCGACAAAATGATACAGGGAGTTTCCAACGGGGAAATCGGAGGGATGGGAAGCTTCATTAAAATATCTTTTTCGACTCGATTTTGATAGATTGAAATGAAAAAGCCGAAAAGTGATTACATCGTAGTGTTAAATTCCTTTGTTTTAACACACGATTGTAAGCAAACGCCTGAGGGGCTTCATTTTCTGTCATAAGAAACAACGAAATCATTGTTCGAATGATAGCAAAACAATATATTTGCAGACAATACGAAATATAAATACTTATTTTATTATACAAAAAGAAAGTATTATTCATGAAGAGCAACACATTTGACAAAGAGAAGAGAAAAGTGCCGCAGCATGCCGGAGAGGGGCTTTACCGCCCAGAGCATGAGCATGATGCCTGTGGCGTAGGTATGATTGTCAATATTCATGGCAACAAGTCGCACGAGCTGGTCGATGCCGCACTGAAGGTGCTGGAGAACATGAAACATCGTGGAGCGGAAGGGGCGGACAACAAGACGGGGGACGGCGCAGGCATCCTGCTCCAGATACCGCACGAGTTCATCCTGCTGCAGGGGATACCGGTCCCCGAGAAGGGTAAATACGGAACGGGACTGGTGTTCCTGCCGAAAGACAAGGAGGCACAGGCGGAAATCCTGCGCATCATGATCGAGGAAATCGAACGCGAAGGGCTCTCGCTGATGCACCTGCGACAGGTCCCGGTGCGTCCGGAAATACTGGGAGCGAGCGCCGCAGCTACGGAACCGGACATCAAGCAGGTGTTCATCACCGGCACGACGGACCCGGAGAACCTCGAACGCACCTTGTACATCATCCGCAAGAAAATCGAACGGCGCGTCACGGACAAGGAGTTCTACATCGTGTCGCTGTCCAGCAAGACCATTATATATAAAGGTATGCTCTCATCGGTCCAGGTGCGCGAGTATTTCTGCGACCTGACGCAACCTTACTTCACCAGCGGACTCGCCATCGTCCATTCGCGTTTCAGCACGAACACGTTCCCGACCTGGAGCCTGGCACAGCCCTTCCGTCTGCTGGCACACAACGGGGAAATCAATACCATCCGGGGAAACCGGGGCTGGATGGAGGCGCGCGAGAGTGTCCTGTCGACGCCGCTGCTGGGGGACGTGAAGGAGATACGCCCCATCCTGCAAAGCAACATGAGCGACAGCGCCTCGCTCGACAACGTGCTGGAGTTCTTCGTGATGTCGGGACTGAGCCTGCCGCACGCCATGGCGATGCTGGTCCCGGAGTCATTCAACGACCGGAACCCCATCAGCGAAGACCTGAAGGCGTTCTACGAATATCACTCCATCCTGATGGAGCCGTGGGACGGACCGGCGGCGCTGCTCTTCAGCGACGGACGTTATGCGGGGGGCATGCTCGACCGCAACGGACTGCGTCCGGCACGCTACCTCATCACCCGGAACGACATGATGGTCGTGGCGAGCGAAGCGGGGGTCATCGGCTTCGAACCGGAGAACATCAAGGAGAAGGGACGGCTGCAGCCGGGCAAGCTTCTGATGGTGGACACGCAGGAGGGAGTCATCTTCCGCGACGAGGAACTGAAGGCGCAACTGGCTTCCGCCAGACCGTACCGCCAATGGCTGGCAGCGAACCGCATCGAGCTGGACACACTGCGCAGCGGACGGAAACCGGACAATGCCGTGCCGGACTACAACCGGCGGCTGCGTGCCTTCGGCTTTACCCGGGAGGACATCGAGCACATCCTCATCCCGATGGCGGTCAACGGGACGGAACCGACCGCCTCGATGGGCAACGACACGCCGCTCGCCGTCCTGTCTGACAAGCCGCAACTGCTGTTCAACTACTTCCGTCAGCAGTTCGCCCAGGTGACGAACCCGCCCATCGACCCCATCCGCGAAGAGCTGGTCATGTCGCTGACAGAATACATCGGCGCCGTGGGCTGCAACATCCTGCTGCCGGACGAGAGCCACTGCAAGATGGTGCGTCTGCCCCACCCGATACTGACCAACACGCAGCTCGACATCCTGTGCAACATACGCTACAAGGGCTTCAAGACCGTGAAGCTGCCGACCCTCTTCCCCGTCGGCGGGGGACGCGACGCCCTGCAGGAGGCACTGACGGAACTGTGCCGCCGAGCAGAGGAAGCCGTGAAGGAAGGTGTCAACTACATCATCCTCTCCGACCGGGAACTGGATGCGGACCATGCCGCCATCCCGTCACTGCTTGCCGTCAGTGCCGTGCATCACCACCTGATCGGTGTACAGAAGCGTGTGCAGACGGCGCTGATTGTCGAGAGCGGGGAAATCCGCGAGGTGATGCACGCCGCCCTGCTGCTGGGCTACGGTGCCAGCGCCCTCAACCCGTACATGGCGTTCGCCGTGCTCGATGACCGGGTGAAACGGGGCGAGATGCAGATGAACTACGAGACGGCGGAGAAGAACTACATCAAGGCGGTCTGCAAGGGACTGTACAAAATCATGAGCAAGATGGGCATCAGCACCATCCGCTCCTACCGGGGCGCGAAGATATTCGAAGCCGTCGGGGTGAGTGCGGAACTGCTGAGGTCCTGCTTCGGGACGGCCTCCTCGACCATCGGAGGCATCCGCCTGGAGGAGATCGCCCGCGACTATACAGCCTTCCACCGGGCAGGATTTGCCGACGGGGAAGGCAGTGACTCCGACCTGCTGCCGCACATCGGTCAGTTCTCCTACCGCAAGGACGGGGAGCGGCATGCCTGGAACCCGGAGACCATCAGCAAGCTCCAGCTGGCGACCCGGCTGGGGAGCTACGCGAAGTTCAAGGAGTTCACCGCGCAGGCAGACCGGAAGGAACAGCCCCTCTTCCTCCGCGACTTCTTCCGCTTCAGGCGCAACCCCATCCCCATTGACGAAGTGGAACCGGTGGAGAGCATCGTGAAGCACTTCGTCACGGGAGCCATCTCGTTCGGCGCCATCAGTCAGGAGGCACACGAGGCGCTGGCACTCGCCATGAACAAGCTGGGAACACGCAGCAACACGGGAGAAGGCGGCGAGGATGAAGCCCGCTTCCGGGGAACACACGACGGCATCTCGCTGTGCAGCAAGACCAAGCAGGTGGCTTCCGGACGCTTCGGCGTGACGACTGCCTACCTGGTGAATGCCGAAGAGATACAAATCAAGGTGGCACAAGGTGCGAAACCCGGAGAAGGCGGACAGCTCCCCGGCTTCAAGGTGGACGAGGTCATCGCCCGCACGCGGCACTCCATCCCCGGCATTTCGCTCATCTCGCCGCCACCGCACCACGACATCTACTCCATCGAGGACCTGGCACAGCTCATCTTCGACCTGAAGAACGTCAATCCGCGGGCACGCATCAGCGTCAAGCTGGTGGCAGAGAGCGGCGTGGGGACCATCGCTGCCGGCGTGGCAAAAGCCAAGGCGGACCTCATCGTCATCTCCGGTGCGGAAGGTGGAACGGGTGCATCGCCCGCCTCCTCCATGCGCTATGCCGGCATTCCACCCGAGATAGGGCTGAGCGAGACACAGCAGACCCTTGTCCTCAACGGACTGCGCGGACAGGTGCGCCTGCAGACCGACGGCCAGCTGAAGACCGGACGCGACATCATCTGCATGGCGCTGCTGGGAGCGGAAGAGTTCGCCTTCGGCACGGCTGCCCTCATCGTGCTGGGCTGCGTGATGATGCGCAAGTGCCACGCCAACACCTGTCCCGTCGGTGTCGCCACCCAGGACCCGGTGCTGCGCCAACGCTTCCGGGGACACTATGAATACGTGGTCAACTACTTCCGCTTCCTCGCCCAGGAGGTGCGCGAATACCTGGCAGAGATGGGCTTCCGCAAGCTCGACGACATCGTGGGACACACCGAGCTCATCGAGCTGGCACCGGCAACGGCAGGCACGAAGGCTTCGCTGCTCGACTTCAGCCGCATCCTCCACCGGGTGGACAACGGGGCTGCCATCCGTCAGGTGGTCCCGCAGCAGCATGACATCGACCGGGTGATGGACACCGCCATCCTGTCGGCAGTCAGGGACACGCTGGAGAGCCGGAAGGAAATCTCACTGGAATATGCCATCGCCAACACTGACCGTTCGGTGGGCGCCATGCTTTCGGGGGCGGTCGTCTCCCGTTACGGGCAGGCAGGACTGCCCGACCACACCATCCAGGTGAAGTTCAAGGGGTCGGCAGGACAGAGCTTCGGCGCCTTCCTCGCCCACGGCATCAGCTTCCGTCTGGAAGGAGAGGCGAACGACTACCTGGGCAAAGGGCTCAGCGGCGGACACATCTCGGTACAGCCGCCCGTGCGCAGCGGTTTTGCTGCGGAAGACAACACCATCGCGGGCAACACCCTCCTCTATGGAGCCACCAGCGGCGAGGTCTACATCAACGGACGGGCAGGCGAACGGTTTGCCGTGCGCAACTCCGGCGCCATTGCTGTGGTGGAAGGCGTGGGCGACCACTGCTGCGAATACATGACCGGCGGACGGGTCGTCGTGCTGGGTGAGACCGGACGCAACTTTGCCGCCGGCATGAGCGGAGGCGTCGCCTACGTGTGGGACAAGAACCACCACTTCGACTACTTCTGCAACATGGACATGGTCGAGCTGTCGCTGCTGGAGGACGCCACCGCACGCAAGGAGGTACACGAGCTCATCCGCCAGCATTACCGCTACACCGGCTCGGAGCTGGCACGCCAGATGCTCGACAACTGGAGCCGCTACGTCGACGAGTTCATCCAGGTGACCCCCATCGAATACAAGAAGGTGCTCGCCGAAGAACAGATGCGCAAACTCCAGGAGAAGATTGCCGAAGTACAGAGAGATTACTGACCGATTTGAGACAAGACAACAGACTTATGGGAAACCCGAAAGCATTTCTTACCATACCGCGCCAGGAGGCGGAATACCGCCCGGTGCACGACCGCATCACCGACTTCGGTGAAGTGGAACAGACATTGAACACAAGTGAACGCAAACTACAGGCCTCGCGCTGCATGGACTGCGGCGTGCCGTTCTGCCACTGGGCCTGTCCGCTGGGCAACCGCCCGCCGGAGTTTCAGGACGCCCTCTACAAGGGGAAGTGGCGCGAGGCGTACGACATCCTGACACAGACGAACGACTTCCCCGAATTCACCGGACGCATCTGCCCGGCACTGTGCGAGAAGAGCTGTGTGCTGCAGCTCAGCATCGACGCACCCGTCACCATCCGGGAGGACGAAGCCGCCATCATCGAAGCTGCCTTCCGCGAAGGCTACGTGCAGCCCCGCTCCTACCGACGGAACGGGAAGCGGGTGGCGGTCATCGGTTCGGGACCTGCCGGACTGGCGGCTGCCAACCAGCTCAACCGCCGCGGCTATGAGGTCACCGTCTTCGAGCGGCTGGAGTACGTCGGGGGACTGCTGCGCTTCGGCATCCCCAACTTCAAGCTCAACAAGCCCATCATCGACCGGCGCATCCGCGTGATGGAGGCCGAGGGCGTCCGCTTTGAGGTCAATGCCGACATCGACCTCACCCACCTCCCCGAAGGCTTCGACGCCTACTGCGTCTGCACCGGGACACCGCAGGCACGCGACCTCAACATCCCGGGACGGGAACTGAAGGGCATCCACTTTGCCCTGGAGATGCTCGCCCAGCAGAACCGCGTGCTCGCCGGACAGACCTTCTCCGACAAGGAGCGTGTCACCGCCAAAGGCAAGGACGTGCTCGTCATCGGCGGCGGAGACACCGGCAGCGACTGCATCGGCACCAGCAACCGGCAGGGAGCGAAGAGCGTGACCCAGATTGAAATCATGCCCCAACCGCCCGTCGGCAAGAATCCGGCAACCCCCTGGCCGCAGTGGCCCGTGATACTGAAGACCAGCAGCAGCCACGAGGAGGGATGCGTGCGCCGCTGGAGCCTCTCGTCCGTCCGCTTTCTCGGGGAAAAGGGACACGTGACGGGCGTCGAGGTGGAGGCGGTGGACTGGCAGCCCAACCCCGATGGCGGACGTCCGCTGATGAAACCCACGGGCAAGAAAGAGGTACTGAAAGCCGACCTCGTCCTGCTCGCCATGGGCTTCCTCAAGCCGGAGCTCCCGGCATTCGCCCCTCAGGTGTTCGTGGCAGGAGACGCCGCCACCGGCGCCAGCCTCGTGGTGCGCTGCATCGCCTCGGGACGCCGGGCAGCTGCCGACATCGACCGTTTCCTGACCTCCGCACCGGCGGAATGACCCCCATCCATCCATCTCTAAACGACAACAACCATGTGTGGAATCGTAGGCATATTCAACCTCAAGCAACCATCGTCCGCCTTACGGGGCAAAGCCCTGGACATGGCCAAGCGCATCCGTCACCGCGGCCCCGACTGGAGCGGCATCTACTGCGGAAGCTCTGCCATCCTGGCACACGAACGTCTCTCCATCGTCGACCCGCAGAGCGGCGGACAACCCCTCTTCTCGGCTGACGGCAGGCAGGTCCTCGCCGTCAACGGGGAAATCTACAACCACCGCACGCTGCGGCAACAGCTCGACTACCCCTTCCGGACGGGGAGCGACTGCGAAGTCATCCTGCCCCTCTACCGTCGGCGGGGCGTGGACTTCCTGGAAGAGCTGAACGGCATCTTCGCCTTCGCCCTCTACGACGAGGAGCGCGACGAGTTCCTCATCGCACGCGACCCCATCGGCGTGATTCCCCTCTACATCGGGTATGATGCCGACGGCACCGTCTACTGTGCCAGCGAGCTGAAGGCTCTCGAAGGGCAGTGCGAGCGCTACGAACCGTTCCCGCCGGGACACTACTACTGGAGCCGCGAAGGCAAGATGACCCGCTGGTACAAACGCGAATGGACGGACTATGACGCCGTGAAAGACAACCCGGCATCCGTGAACGAACTGCATGACGCCCTGGAAGCCGCCGTGCAACGCCAGCTGATGAGCGACGTGCCCTACGGGGTGCTGCTGTCGGGCGGACTCGACAGCTCCATCATCTCGGCAGTCGCCAAGAAGTATGCTGCCCGGCGCATTGAGACCGGCGGACGGCAGGAGGCATGGTGGCCTCAGCTCCACTCCTTCGCCATCGGACTGGAAGGCGCGCCCGACCTTGCCAAGGCACGCGAGGTGGCAGACCACATCGGCACCGTCCACCACGAAATACACTACACCCTCCAGGAGGGACTGGACGCCCTGCGCGACGTCATCTACCACATCGAGACCTACGACGTGACGACCGTCCGGGCATCCACCCCGATGTACCTGCTGGCGCGGGTCATCAAGAGCATGGGCATCAAGATGGTGCTCAGCGGCGAAGGCGCCGACGAGGTGTTCGGGGGTTACCTCTACTTCCACAAGGCACCCGACGCCCGCGCCTTCCACGAAGAGACGGTGCGCAAGCTCTCCAAGCTGCATCTCTACGACTGCCTGCGCGCCAACAAGGCACTGTCGGCATGGGGCGTGGAGGGGCGCGTCCCCTTCCTCGACAAGGAGTTCCTCGACGTGGCGATGCGCCTCAATCCCCAAGCCAAAATGTGCCCGGGACAGACCATCGAGAAGCGTATCCTGCGCGAGGCGTTTGCCGACCTGCTCCCGCCCGCCATCATCCGACGGCAGAAGGAGCAGTTCAGCGACGGGGTGGGCTACGGCTGGATAGACACCTTGCGCGACACGGCCGCCCGGGCAGTCAGCGACGAACAGATGGCACAAGCCGCGGTCCGTTTCCCCATCAACCCGCCGCGCAACAAGGAGGAATACTTCTACCGCAGCATCTTCGAGGAGCATTTCCCGAGCGAGAGCGCCGCCCGCAGTGTACCCAGCGTCCCCAGCGTGGCTTGCTCCACCGCCGAAGCACTGGCATGGGACGAGGCATTCAGACACCTGAACGAACCCAGCGGACGCGCCGTCGCCGGCATCCACGAAGAGGCTTACGACCAACCGGCATCCCTGTAGGGGCGACCGGTCTGGTCGCCCGGTCCAATACAGAGACACGAAGACACCCCGTTATCCTGCAAAGGCCTGTGTTTTTTTAAGCACAAAACACTTTGTATCTAGTACCAAATCCGGTACCTTTACGCCTGTAAAGGACTAACTTCCGATTCCCGTGCTCGCTTCGAGAAAGCGATTTATCAGCATTTGAAGAATAACGGTTTAATATAAGAAGTATGGATTATCTGGAATACAAAGGTTACAAGGGTTCCGTGGAATACAGCAAAGAAGACAATGCCTGATTTGAGACACCATTTGCTTTTTGTTTTCAGCGTGGTCACTTCGGTGACCACGCTTTCTTTTTGCCCCATGCCTACCCTATGAAGACGACCTTCAATCCGCTACAACCCTACCGGAAGGCTCCTGCCATCTCTGCAAAAGAATCCTAAAAAACACCCCCGCATCGGACGGAAATGGCAAATTATAAGGCTTTCGGTCGCATCGGCTTACACATTATCACACGAGAGTACGCAAACATTACAATATGTAAGCAATCGAAGAAATACAGCATTATTGTGATTCCTTTATGCGAGATATACTTTCTTTATGTCATAACTTTGCAGCGTAAGCAAAACAAGAAGATAGTATAACAGACTATTCACTAAACAATATGATTATGTTTATAGAGAGAAAAAAGCAAATGAAGGCAACGCTGCTGGCAACTGCGGCGGCATTGCTGCCCTTCGGGGCAATGGCACAGGACCATGTGGAAGCTACGGCAGGTGCCGATCTGGTGAGTGGCTATATCTGGCGCGGGCAAGACCTGGGCAACGTGAGCATCCAGCCGTCCGCAGCAGTGAGTTTTCGGGGGTTTTCGCTGACGGCATGGGGCTCGGTCGGCATCGACAAGAACGACACCAAGGAACTTGACCTGACGCTGGGATATGCCACCGGAGGCTTCAGCCTCTCCATCACCGACTACTGGTTCAATGGCGGAGCAGGCTACTTCCGCTACGGAGCAGGCACAACGGCACACGTGTTTGAGGTGCAGGCGGGCTATGACTTCGGTCCCCTTGCCGTCAACTGGTACACAAACTTCGCCGGGAATGACGGCGTGAACGACAAGGGCAAACGCGCCTACTCCTCCTACGTCAGCCTCACGGCGCCCTTCCGTCTGGGCGGACTCGACTGGACCGCCTCCCTGGGAGCCACCCCGTGGGAGACCTCCTTCTACAACCAGGGAGCAGGCGGCTTCGAAGTCACCGACATCGCCATCGGGGCAAGCAAGGAGATCCCCCTCACGGAACGCTTCTCCCTCCCGCTGTCCGCCCGTGCCGTATGGAACCCGGCAACAGGAGGCGCCTACCTCGTGGCAGGAATCAGCTTATGACGGTAAAAGGATGTTTTCAGGATAAATGATTGCCATACAATATACAAATACAACAACCAGACAAAGACCATTATGAAAAAGATTGAAGCCATCATCCGACGGAGCCGCTTCGAGAATGTGAAGGAAGCACTCTTGGCTGCCGACATCGAATGGTTCTCTTACTATGACGTGAGAGGAGTGGGAAAAATGAGAGAGGAACGTATCTACCGCGGCGTGATGTACGACACCAGTTCCATCGAACGCATCCTGTTGTCCATCGTCGTCCGTGAAAAGAATGTCGAGAAAACCGTCCGGGCAGTCATGCAAGCCGCACGGACCGGAGACATCGGCGACGGACGCATCTTCATCATTCCCGTGGAAGATGCCATCAGCATCCGCACCGGCGTACGCGGAGATACCTCGCTCTACAACGCAGAGACTGAAAAATGACACAACACAACCCGATAAAAACCCATTGATTATGGACACAACTTACATACTCGACACCGGCAACACCGCATGGATTATCGTTGCCACCATCCTTGTTCTCCTGATGACTATCCCCGGCATCGCCCTGTTCTACGGCGGTCTCGTCCGGCAGAAGAACGTGCTCAGCATCGTGATGCAGAGCCTGCTCATCGTGGCTGCCGTCAGTGTGCTGTGGATTCTGTTCGGCTACAGCTTCGTGTTCGGCACGGGACTGATGGACGCCGGCAGTCCGCTGGGAGCGGTCATCGGCGGCTTTGACAAAGTCTGCCTGTCAGGCATCACCACCGGGACACTGACCACCGGACGCATCCCCGAACTGCTGTTCGTGCTCTTCCAGTGCATGTTCGCCATCATCACGCCGGCACTCATCCTGGGCGCTTTTGCCGAGCGCGTCAAGTTCTCCGGCTTCCTGCTGTTCACCCTCCTGTGGAGCGTCCTGGTCTACATCCCCATGGCACACTGGGTATGGGGCGGCGGCTTCCTGCAGCAGATGGGCGCCATCGACTTTGCCGGAGGCACCGTCGTGCACATCAATGCCGGCATCTCCGCCCTGATGATGGCACTGCTCGTCGGCCGACGCAGCGACTACCGTCCGGGACACCCCATGACACCCCACAACGTGACCTTTGTCTTCATGGGCACCGCCTTCCTCTGGCTGGGCTGGTTCGGCTTCAACGCGGGTAGCGGACTGGCAGCCGACGGCATTGCCGCCAACGCCTTCCTCGTGACACACCTTGCCACCTGCGCCGCTGCACTGACCTGGATGATCATCGACTGGACATGCAACCGCAAGCCGACCACCGTAGGCGTCTGCACGGGTGCCGTCGCCGGACTGGTCGCCATCACTCCCGCAGCGGGGAGCGTGGACATCGCCGGAGCCTTCTGCATCGGCATCATCACCTCCGCCGCCTGCTTCTACATGGTGGCAGTCATCAAGCCGAAGCTGGGCTATGACGACACGCTCGACGCCTTCGGCGTGCACGGCATGGGAGGCATCATCGGCTCCATCCTGACCGGCGTCTTCGCCACACAGAGCATCACCGGCGAAGGAGGAGTGCAGGGCGCGCTCTACGGAGACTGGCACCAGCTGTGGGTACAGATTGCCGCCACCGTCGTCTGCGTCGTCTTCAGCGCCGTGATGACCTTCCTGCTGTTCAAGTTCACCGACAAGACCGTGGGCATCCGTGTCGACCGCCGCGTAGAGGAAGAGGGACTGGACATCTACGAGCACGGCGAATCAGCCTACAACCGATAATCTCATCCGCATAACAAACTCACAAACCAAAAGCAATATGTCAACACTAAGATTCAGAGTCGTAGAAAGAGCCTTCCGCGCCAAGCCGAAGGAAGTACCCAACCCCGCAGAACGTCCGTCGGAATATTTCGGCAAGTACGTGTTCAACCGGGAAAAGATGTTCAAATACCTCCCCACGTCGGTCTACAGCCGCCTGGTCGATGCCATGGACCACGGGGCTGCCCTCGACCGGGACATCGCCGACCAGGTAGCCGAAGGCATGAAACGGTGGGCGACCGAACTGGGCGTGACACACTACACCCACTGGTTCCAGCCCCTGACCGAAGGCACGGCAGAGAAGCACGACGCCTTCGTGGAGCACGACGGCAAGGGAGGCATGATGGAGGAGTTCTCAGGCAAGTTGCTCGTGCAGCAGGAACCCGACGCCTCGTCCTTCCCCAACGGCGGCATCCGCAACACCTTCGAAGCACGCGGATACTCGGCATGGGACCCCTCCTCACCCGTCTTCGTGGTGGACGACACGCTGTGCATCCCCACGGTATTCATCGCCTACACCGGCGAGTCACTGGACTACAAGGCGCCGCTACTGAAAGCCCTGCGCGCCGTCGACCGGGCAGCCACCGACGTCTGCCACTACTTCAACCCCGAAGTCAAGAAGGTCATGGCGTACCTGGGCTGGGAACAAGAATACTTTCTAGTGGACGAAGGGCTGTATGCCGCCCGTCCGGACTTGTTGTTGACAGGCCGCACGCTCATGGGGCATGAAGCGTCGAAGAACCAACAGCTGGAGGACCACTACTTCGGTGCCATCCCCACGCGTGTGGCCGCTTTCATGAAGGACTTGGAAATCCAGGCGCTCGAACTGGGCATCCCCCTGAAGACACGCCACAACGAGGTTGCCCCCAACCAGTTCGAGCTGGCGCCCATCTACGAGGAGTGCAACCTTGCCGTCGACCACAACATGCTCATCATGTCGCTCATGCGGAAGGTGGCACGCAGCCACGGCTTCCGTGTCCTGCTCCACGAGAAGCCCTTCAAGGGCGTGAACGGCTCGGGCAAGCACAACAACTGGTCGCTGGGGACCGACACGGGACTTCCGCTCATGGCACCGGGCAAGACACCGGAAGAGAACCTGCGCTTCATCACCTTCGTGGTCAACACGCTCATGGCTGTCTACCGGCACAACGGACTGCTGAAAGCCTCCATCATGAGTGCCACGAATGCCCACCGTCTGGGAGCCAACGAGGCACCGCCCGCCATCATCTCCTCGTTCCTGGGCACCCAGCTGAGCCGCGTGCTCGACCACATGGAGGAGAGCTCGACCGACGAACTGGTGACGCTCGCGGGCAAGCACGGCATGAAGCTCGACATCCCGCAAATCCCCGAGCTGCTCATCGACAACACCGACCGCAACCGCACCTCGCCCTTCGCCTTCACCGGCAACCGCTTCGAGTTCCGTGCCGTGGGGTCGGAAGCGAACTGCGCCAGCGCGATGATTGCCCTCAACACCGCCGTTGCCGAGCAGCTGAAGCTCTTCAAGCAGGAGGTCGACGCGCTGATGGCAAGCGGTGAAGAGAAGATGTCCGCCCTCATACAGGTCATCCGCAAATACATCCGTGAGAGCAAGCCCATCCGCTTCGACGGCAACGGCTACAGCGAGGAATGGAAAGCGGAAGCGGCACGCCGCGGACTGGACTGCGAGACGAGCTGTCCGCTCATCTTCGACCGTTACCTCGACGAAGGCAGCGTCCGCATGTTCGAGTCGGTGGGTGTGATGACACGGAAGGAGCTGGAGGCACGCAACGAGGTGAAGTGGGAGACCTACACGAAGAAGATACAGATCGAGGCGCGCGTGCTGGGCGACCTGGTGATGAACCACATCGTCCCCGTCGCCACGGAATACCAGACGAAGCTCATCGACAACGTCTACAAGATGAAGGGACTCTTCCCGGCGGAGAAAGCCGACGGCCTGTCGGCAGAGAACCTCGCCATCATCTGCAAGATAGCCGAACACACCTCCTACATCAAGGAGCATGTCGACGCCATGGTCGAAGCGCGCAAGGTCGCCAACCGGATAGCCGACGAGCGCGAGAAGGCCATCGCCTATCACGACACCATCGCCCCGATGCTGGAGCAGATCCGCTACCACATCGACAAGCTGGAGCTCATCGTCGACGACCAGATGTGGACGTTGCCCAAATACCGCGAGTTGCTATTCATAAGATAAGAAGGTTTTACTAATGACCAGACTCGCACGTGTCAGGGATACTGACGCATGTCACGGAGAAGAGGTGTACGTGAGGTATGCCTCTCCTCTTTTTTTGCTATCTTCGCAGCCCGTTGGTCATCAAACAGTCGCCACTGGATGTGATTTGAATTCTCCCGCTTACCTCCCTTCCAGTTTCGTCGGAGAGGCAAGCTCCATCACGGCAATCGCCAACAGGAAGCACCATACAATGAGGTGGAAAAGGCTTCCGGTCCATATGCCGGCAGCAACACCGATTATCCCGACAAGCAGGAACAGCAGATTTGACTTTCCGGACGCTCCGGCTCCCAACAACATACGCACCACGTCCCGCTTGTTTTTCGGCACGAAAATGAGGTTGATACCTACCAACAGCAATATTGATATTTATTTGTTTTTAAACGTTCTTCGAAAGCTGTGCCACAAAGCTATGCATATTTGAACAGGAAACCTTTGTTTGTTTCGTATAAATTCCCGGAAACTTCAAAATCCTCCTTCCTTTGTTCCGCACGAAGCCGGAATAGGCGTGCAAAGCCCTCTCTTGTGTTCTGCGGACGAAGATTCAGTCATTTCCAGTCCCAAAATATTTTAAAAGGTTAAAGATACGCCGTATCTAGCGTCAAAGTGTTTCCAAAGGTTAAGGATAGGCTGTATCCAGAGCCAAAATGTTTTGTGAGGAGCTGGATATGCTGTATCTAATGCCAAAATGTTTTGCGAGGAGCTGGATACGCTGTTTCTTCAAATCCTCCCTTCGTCGGCATAGCTGTAATAGGCTCCGTCGGTCAGCACGAGGTGGTCTATCAGACGGATGTCCATGACGGCGGCGCTCTTTGCCAGGCGTTCCGTCAGGCGGTTGTCCTCGTTGCTCGGACGCGTGTTGCCCGAGGGATGGTTGTGACACAGTGCGATGGCGGGAGCGCGGCGTATCAGTGCCTCACGCAACACCAGCCGGATGTCGACTGCCGTACCAGCCAAGCCGCCGGTGCTCACACGGACGCGGTCAATGACTTTCAGTGCCTGGTTGAGCAACAGCACCCAACACTCCTCGACCGACAGGTCGCAGAGCAGCGGATGGAAGTAGGCATAGATGTCTTTTGAGGAAGTGATTGCCGTGCGTTCGCGCGACCGTTCGGCGGAAGCCCGGCGCTTGCCCAGTTCCGATGCGGCAAGAATCGTGACCGCCTTTGCGTCGCCAATCCCCTTGAAGGTACACAGTTCCTCCAGTCCCATCTTCCCCAGTTCGTTGAGGTCATTGTGGCAGGAAGCCAATATGCGGCGCATCAGTTCCACTGCGGTCTCCTCACGGTTTCCCGACCCGATGAGGATGGCCAGCAGTTCGGCGTCGCTCAGTGCTCCCACCCCGTGCAGCATCATCTTTTCACGCGGACGGTCCTCCACCGCCCATTCGTTGATGTTCAGTTTCTTCTCCATCATTCTACCACATTACACATTCTGACATCGTCACTTGTAGAAGTTCCTCCTGAAGGCCGAGAACTCGTCCCGTCCCAACACACAGCGTTGCCACCAGGCACGCAGGAAGCCGCTGCCATAGCCAATCAACTGGATGAAGGCAGCCACCACAGACAGCAGTCCGATGGCGAGGCTCCGGTTCCTCCACGTAGCGTCGAGGGCTATCAGGAGCGCAAACACGCCCAGAGGCAGCAAGCTCCACCGACACCAGCATGCCCCAATCAGCAGCAACACGGTCCCCAGGGTGAATACCGCCGGAAGCAGGTGGACGAGCTTCAGCGATTCCGGGTATTTCTTGTAAAGATTGATGCGCGCGATGCCGAAGTTGTGTACCTGCTTGAAGAACTTCTTCATGTCGGTACGCCGCTTGTGCCACACCCATGCCTCCGGAAACAGACGGCAACGGTATCCCCCCTTGAATATGCGGATACTGAAGTCGATGTCTTCGCCGAAGCGCATCTTGGAAAATCCTTCCAAGGCGCGGTAGACCTCTGCACGGATGCCCATGTTGAAGCTGCGCGGATAGAACTTGTCCATCTTCTTCTTTCCGCCCCGGATGCCTCCGGTCGTGAAGAAGGACGTCATGGCATAGTTGATGGCTTTCTGCACGTTCGTAAACGAGGCATGCGCATGGTCCGGTCCTCCGAAGGCATCTGCCGGCTCCCGACGCAGCTCATCCTCCACCGCCTGCAGGTAGCCCGGCGGAAGGATACAGTCGGAATCCAGCACGATGAAATAATCTCCCCGGGCACGTTCCGCACCATAGTTGCGTGTCTGCCCCGGTCCGGAGTTGGCTTTCATGTAGTAACGGACGGTCAGCCGTTCGGCATACCGCTCCACCACCTTGTCACACGGACGTGCCGAGCCATCCTCCACGACAACGACCTCAAAATCGGTGAACGTCTGGTGTGTCAGGCTCTCAAGCAACTCGTCCACTTCGTCGGGACGATTGTAAACGGGAATAATCAATGAGTACTTCATAGCGGGCGCAAGTTACGAAAAAATCCGGATGTAAATTTCCGGAGAGCAAGTCTCTCCAGTCAAATAACGCAAAAAGCCTCCGCAACACTCATGCTGCGGAGGCTCTGCTTTCAAAAACGGCGACTACCTACTCTCCCACTTGCGCAGTACCATCGG
>ERZ824978.196-NODE-196-length-95478-cov-14.607694_pt1 | contig 95478 bp, 89 predicted proteins | sample MGYA00519860_ERZ824978 | MGnify/ENA primary metagenome ERZ824978 (study PRJEB31778, sample SAMEA3449184) | human gut metagenome | biome: human gut; feature: human-associated habitat; material: faeces | place: United Kingdom | collected 2010/2012 ... | reverse complement strand
TGTCGTCAGAGCCGGATTGAACATAAGGGGCTGCGGCCCCTTATCAACCCCGGGGGTTATCGACAGACTGAAGCTTTTTAAACAGCCTTTTATTTATAATTCTCGTCAGGCTTTTCTTTTCTCTTTGCTTCTTTCTGCTTTTCTTTTCTCCCGAAAAGAAAAGAGAAAGAAGAAGGGTAAAAAGTCCCGCCCCGGCGGGGCGGCTTTTTCACCTCAAAACTCTTTGCCATATTAGAAACTCTATGCTAAAATGTAATTTGGTAAAGTTTGAACGCAATTTTTCAAGGAGGGATACTTATGAAGATATACAACACCATGACCCGCAAAAAGGAGGAGCTGGTGCCGCTGGTGCCGGGCGAGATAAGCATGTATGTATGCGGCCCGACGGTATACAACTTTATTCACATAGGCAACGCAAGGCCGCTGGTGGTGTTCGATACCCTCAGGCGGTATCTTGAATACAAGGGCTACAAGGTAAGGTTCATATCCAACTTTACAGATATAGACGACAAGCTCATCCGCCGGGCCAACGAGGAGCACACCACGGTGCCGGAGCTTGCGGATAAGTATATAAAGGAATACAGGCAGGATGCGGAGGGCCTCTGCGCCGAGCCTGCCACCTGCAATCCCCGCGCTACCGAGCACATACCCCAGATAATCAAGCTGGTGGAGACCCTGATAGAAAAGGGCCATGCATATCCCGTAGCAAACGGCGATGTTTATTTCTCCGTCCGCTCCTTCCCGGGCTACGGCAAGCTTTCAGGCCAGTCCATAGACGACCTTGAGTCCGGCGCGCGCATAGAGCCGGGAGACCTGAAGAGGGATCCTCTGGACTTCGCCCTCTGGAAGGGCGCCAAGCCCGGCGAGCCGGCATGGGACTGCCCCTGGGGCAAAGGCCGCCCGGGCTGGCATATAGAGTGCAGCGCCATGAGTATGGAGCTTTTAGGCCCCACCTTCGACATTCACGCGGGCGGGCAGGATCTCATATTCCCGCACCATGAAAACGAGATAGCCCAGAGCGAGGCCGCCACAGGCAAGCCCTTCGCAAGGTACTGGATGCATAACGGCTATATAAATGTAGATAATCAGAAGATGTCCAAGTCCCTTGGCAACTTCCGCCTGGTGCGGGACATAGCGCAGGAATTCGACCTTGAGGCCGTCCGCCTGTTCCTGCTCTCCGCCCAGTACAGGAACCCCATCAATTTCACCCGTGAGCTTATCGAGCAGGCCAACACCGCCCTCACCCGTATCCGCACCGCCCGGGAACGCCTTGCCGAAGCTAAGGAAGGCCCCGCTACGGAGGAGGACGCCAGATTCTGCGCATCTTTGGAGGAACACGAGAAAAAGTTCTGCGACGCCATGGACGACGACCTGAACACCGCAGACGCGCTGGGCGCAATGTTCGATTACGCCCGGGCTGTCAACACCTTCGTAACAGAGCCCAGAAGTAAGGAAGCGCTGGAAAGGGCGGCAAAGCTCTTTGACGATATGACCAACGTGCTGGGCATACTCCAGCACAGTAAGTCGGAGGAATTTCCCAAAGAGGCGGTCGCTCTGCTAAACGAGCGCGCAGAAGCCCGCAAGGCCAGGAACTGGGCCCGGGCAGACCAGATCCGCGAGGAGCTGAAGGCAATGGGCTTTGCGGTGGAGGACAGCAAGGAGGGCGCAAAGCTGAAGAGGCTGTAAAGGGCGCGCCTGCTAAAAAATCCACGGATTCAGCCAATACATTTTTGAACAATATTTTAAATCATTGCCATATGCCTTGAAATAAGGCATAACGGCTGATAGAATCAGGAGGAAATAATCATTGGGAAGCGATATGCTTTCGCTCTTTAGCCTTATAATAGGCGTGTACCTCATATATGCCGCCATAGTCGGGCGCGGCAAGCTGTATGAGAACGAGTACCTGAACTGTCCGAGGGAGCAATACGTCAAGGGCCTGCGCATACTGGCTGCCATATCCGGCGTGCTGCTGACGGTATCCAACCTTCTGGAGTATCTTGGCGTCATAGCCTACGGCTCCCCCATAGCCATCGCGCTTTGGGCGCTGGGCTTTGCAAGCCTGATAGTCATGATGGTGTACTCCTCGAAAAAGACCGACAGAAAGGCTGCGGCGGCGGGGCATAAGACCGCCGCGTCCGCCGAAAAAAAGGACTACGACCCTCTTCGCGCCGCCTTCGTGTTTGACGATGATGAGGACGTATCCCAAAAGAAAGAAAAATAAGAAATCACTCTGAAAGGAAAGCGTTATGAAAAAGACTATTATCCGCATCGTAGCAGTGGCCATGCTGGCACTGATGGTGCTGACCGCACTTCCCGCCTTCGCTTATAATATCGTAGGCACGGCGGCGGCCCAGACCCCTGTCTACAAGGACACCAAGGGCAGGAAGGTCGAGCTGTATGTCAGCGGCCCCGTCACCATAAACAGGCAGGATAACAAATCCGGCATGTACAACGTCACCGTCAGCTATGACGGCAAGACCTACACCGGCTGGGTATACCCCTCCGCCATCTCCGGCATAGGCTATGACAAGAGCACCGGCGGCTCTGCCTCCGGCTCCACCTCCGGCACCACCGGCGGCACGACCTCCGGCGTTACCGGTACCTATACCGCCACCATCGCCACCGGGGCGGCCATAAACGTCAACGGCACCAACTACCCCGTGACCGCAGGCGGCAGCATCAACGTCAACTACCGCGACGCGGCCGGCACTCAGGTAAACGTGACCGTAGGCAACGTCACCGGCTGGGTAGCCGCCTCCTCCCTCTCCGGCTTTAGAAGGAACGGCTCCTCCATAAGCCTTTCCGACCTGCCCACCAGCGGCGGAACCATCGGCGGTACCATCGGCGGCACTACCACCCCCGCCCCCACCCCCTATGTAAACCAGAACCAGAACACCGCCAGCGGCACCTTCTCAGCCAACCTCGCTGCGGGCACTGTTATTACCAATAACGGCAAGACGGTAGGCATCGTGCAGAACGCGGGCAACGTCACCGTCAACTACCGCGACGCCTCCGGCTCCCAGGTATACGTCACCATAGGCAGCGTGGCGGGCTGGGTACCCGCAAGCGCCATCTCCAACCTCAGGAGCACAAGCTCCGGCTCTATCAACGTCGCCAACCTGCCCACCAGCGGCGGCGCCATAGGCGGCAATACCGGCTCCGAGGTAAGGGCATACGATACCGCAAAGAGCGCCGTATCCAAGGACAAGAACATATACGTCCGCTCTACCGCCACCAGCTCCACCAAGGGCGCTACCAAGCTGCGCAATATGCGGGGCAAGACCTTCACCGTGCTGGGAACCGACAGCACCGGCAGCTTCCTGTATGTGGACTACAACGGCACCCGGGGCTTCGTCCGGGCTCAGGATTTCACCTTCACCAGCGGCAACGTGGTTGAGCAGAAGCCTAACAACAACACCGGCACAACCGGCGGCAACGTGACCTCCAACAACACCGGCATGGCCGCCATAGGCACCCCCGCAGGCAAGGGCACAGGCTCCAGCTCCGAAAAGTGGGGCAGCATAACCATACCCGGCGCGGGCACCTACCCCATCTACGGCAACTATATCGGCGAAAAGAAGGGCAAGACATACTATTACTATGACTATGTGCTCCGCAAGAGCTACTACTACGTACACACCACCACGGCCCAGGGCTCTCAGGTAGCGGTGGTAATGGGCCACAACAACCGCAAGAAGGTAGGCACCTCGAATTCCTACTTCCACAACCTGCACCACATCCAGAACGCCATACTGGGCAAGTCAAGCTGCGAAAAGTGCAAGGCGAGCTGCTCAGGCTACGGAAAGAGCATTTCCGCAAGCTGGGAGGGCAGCAGCAGCTGGGAGGTAGTGGCCTTCTTCGAGGTACCCAAGAACAAGGCGTATAAGAACATACTGCCCCAGATGGCGCAGCCCTGGAACTACACCACCGCCCAGTACCTCTCCAACGTGAAGTCCTATGTGAACACCTTCTCCAGCAAGAGCTGGGCAAACACCTCCGCCCTTACCGATAACGGCAAGTACATGATGCTCGTCACCTGCGGCGACAGCGGCGACAACGACAGCATCGCAAAGCTGTACATGCTGCTCAAGGCGGTAGGCTAAACGGCGCAAATACAAATAAAGCGGCTTAAAAGCCGCTTTTTTTGTATCCACTAAAATAATTCTTATGTTATAATGTATCTTGGCGTGGAATAGGCGCCGGAAGGAGTAATTTAATGAAGAAATGTTCTGTCGGCGGTCAGGCCGTTATGGAGGGCGTCATGATGAAGGCCCCCGGCGGCATCGCCATGGCGGTCCGGGACGCAAAGGGCCGCATAATATTGGATTATAAAGAATATCAGACAAAGGCTCAGAAGGGCACATTCCTCGGCCTGCCCATAGTGCGGGGCGTGGTGGCCTTCGTGGAGAGCCTTACCATAGGCATGAATACCCTCACCAGATCCGCGGAGCTTATAGGCGACCCCATAGACGAGGAGCCCACAAAATTCGAGAAGTGGCTGTCGGAAAAGCTGGGCAAGTCGGTGGAAAAGGTTGTAATGGGCCTTGCGGTGATACTGGCCGTGGCGCTGTCCGTGGGCCTGTTCTTCCTGCTTCCCCAGTTCATAAGCAGCCTTATATTCAGGGGCAGCGCCGCCGCCTCCGCCACAAAGTGCCTGGTGGAGGGGCTGGTGCGGCTATGCATTTTTATAGGCTATATATTCTTCTGCGCAAGCGTGAAGGATATAAAGCGCGTCTTCATGTACCACGGGGCGGAGCATAAGACCATCGCCTGCTATGAGGCGGAGGACCCCCTCACCCCGGAAAACGCCATGAAGCACAGCCGCCTCCACCCCCGCTGCGGCACCAACTACCTCTTCCTCGTGATGGCGGTATCCATAGTTTTCTTCGCCGTGGTGGGCTGGAACGAGAGCTTCTGGCTCAGGCTGCTTTCCCGCATAGTGTTCCTGCCGCTGGTGGCAGGAATAAGCTATGAGGTGCTGAAGCTCGCCGCGAAGTACGAAAACATCTTCACAAAGATAATCCGCGCCCCCGGCATGGCGCTCCAGTACATCACCACCAAGGAGCCTACGGCGGACATGCTTGAGGTGGCCATAGCCTCCTTCAACCTTGCCATGTCAGAGCCAAAGGAGGCGATGGAGGCGGTGAGAAGGAACCGGGAAGAGACGGCGGATAAGGCGGAGACAGCCGAAGCCCTCGCGGGGCAGGCATGAATATTGCCGGGACAATAGAATATCTCAGCGCCGGGCTCTCCCCCGTCACCGATGAGCACCTTACCGAGGCAAGGCTGGCGGTGTCGGATATGGCGGAAATACCGTACAACAGGCTGAATAAATATAAGGCCTCAACCTTTCCCGCCGCCCTTATGCCAAGGCTGGAGGAGCTGGTTTCCCGCAGGAAATCCGGCGAGCCCCTGCAGTACATATTGGGCAAATGGGAATTTATGGGGCTGCCCTTTTATACAAGGCACTGCGCTCTGATACCGAGGCAGGACACCGAGACGCTGTGCGAGGAGGCGCTGTCGATAGGCGGCAAGACGCTTCTTGACCTCTGCTGCGGCACCGGCTGCATAGGGGTATCGCTGGCAAAGCTTGGGGGCTTCGAGGTGGCCTTCGGGGATATAAGCCCGGACTGCCTCGCCCTTGCCCGGGAGAACGCCGCGCTGAACGGCGTCGCCGGCAGCTTCGTATTGACCGACATGTTCGGCAATATATCCGGAAGCTACGATATGATCTGCGTAAACCCGCCCTATATACCCACCTCGGAGCTTGCCTCATTGCAGGCCGAGGTGAAGCGGGAGCCAAGGCTGGCCTTGGACGGCGGCGCGGACGGGCTGGACTTTTACCGCCGGATATCCCGGGATTATGCTGCGCACCTCTCCCCCGGCGGCACTCTCCTTATGGAGGTGGGCGCGGGGCAGGCGGAGGACGTGGCGGAGATGTTCCCAAAAGCGGAGATAATAAAGGATATTTGCGGAATAAAAAGGGTGGTGGCTGTGAGAGGATGAAAAGGCTTTTACCTGTCGCGCTTTCGATGATGCTCCTCACCGGCTGCGCCGTAAGCGCGGCCTTGCCGGATGGCTTGGATACCCAGCCGGAGCCTCCCATAAGCGAAGTGCAAAGCGCGCCAACCCCCTCCCCCTCGCCGGAGCCGGAGGTATACCGGGCCAGCGTGGGCGTAGTGGGGGACATACTGATGATGACGAGCCAGATACAGGGGGCGAAAACCGCCGAAGGGTACGACTTCAGGCCCAGCTTTTACGCCATGGAGCCCCTGTTTTCCTCCGTTGACATAATGGCGGGCAATGTCGAATGCACCCTTGCGGGGGAGGCAGCGGGTTATACCCAAAGGCGGCCCGCCGCGCCGCCCCCAACCGAGGATGACCCCAACCCCAAGCAGCCCTACCAGACCTTCAATGCGCCGGACGAGCTTGCGGCGGATCTAAGGGCAGTCGGGTTTGACCTGCTCACCACCGCCAACAACCACTGCCTGGACAGGGGCAAGGAGGGGCTTTTCCGCACGATAGAGACGATTAGAGCCGCCGGGCTTGCCCAGACCGGGACGTATTTAAGCGAGGAGGAGCGGGACACGCCCTGCATTATGACGGCGGGCGGCATCACCTTCGGCGTTGTCGCCATGACCGAGAGCGTGAACAGCTATGACGCAAGGCTGGGGGGCGACAGCTGGGCCGTGGGGCGGGTATCCCAGCGGGAGCGCATACAAGGTGAGATAAGGGCCTGCAGGAGCGCCGGCGCGGAGGTGGTCATAGCCTTCCCCCACTGGGGCGAGCAGTATATGGATAAGCCGGTCAGGCGGCAGCGGGAGTACGCCCAAATGCTTGCGGACTGGGGCGCGGACGCTGTGATAGGCAGCCACCCCCACTGCGCCGAGCCCTTTGAATGGATAACGGCGGAGGACGGGCGAAGGGTACCTGTCGCCTACTCCATGAGCAACTTCATATCCAACATGGCGGGGAAGAATACCGAGTACGGCCTGTTTCTGCGGCTGGATGTAAAAAAGGACGAGAGCGGCGTAAGCATCGAGATGAGCTACCTGCCCACCGCCTGCATAATACAGAAGGCCGGCGGCAGGCGGGTGCATCAGCCCATACCCTGCTGGGCGGAGGAAGCAAAGCGCACCGGCGTTGAGCCGCTGAGCGAGGGGGAGCTTAAAAAGACCCAAAGGGCATTCGACCACGTTGTGAAAATATGCGGCCTTGAGGACGCAGGGCTTATAGAATGGACGGAGGAATATGATAAACAAGCTTAAAGCACTGAAAAGACGCTACGAGGAGCTGACCGCAGCCCTCTCAGCCCCAGACGCAATGAACGATCAGGCCGCCTGGCGGGAGATGGTAAAGGAGCACAGCCAGCTTGAGGAGATAGTCAACGCCTTTGACGAGTATACCGCCGCAGTGCAGTCCGAAGCGGACTGCAAGGCCATGCTGGAGGAGCACCTTGACCCCGAGATGAAGGAGATGGTGCATTCCGAGATGGCGGAGCTCTCCCAGAAGCAGCAGCGGCTAATCGAGGATATGAAGATAATGCTGCTGCCCAAGGACCCCAACGACGAGAAAAACGTAATATTGGAAATACGCGCAGGCATAGGCGGCGACGAGGCGGCGCTCTTCGGCGCAGACCTATTGCGCATGTACCAGCGCTACGCAGAGCGCCACGGCTATAAAATGGAATACATGAACGAAAACACCACCGAGGCAGGGGGCGTAAAGGAAGTGGTGCTCAACATCATAGGCAAGGGAGCCTATTCGCGGCTCAAATTCGAGAGCGGCGTTCACCGCGTCCAGCGGGTGCCGGAGACGGAATCCCAGGGGCGCATACACACCAGCGCGGCCACGGTGGCGGTAATGCCGGAGGCTGAGGATGTGGAGGTGGAGATAGACCCAAAGGACCTTCAGATAGACACCTACCGCTCAGGCGGCGCGGGCGGACAGCACGTAAACAAGACGGAATCCGCCATACGCATCACCCATATACCCACGGGCATAGTGGTCCAGTGCCAGGACGAGCGCAGCCAGCACAAGAACAAGGACAAGGCCATGAAGGTGCTCAAGTCCCGCATATACGAGCATTTCCTCAAGGAAAAGGAGAGCGCGGAGGCCTCCGTCCGCCGCAGCATGGTGGGCAGCGGCGACCGCAGCGAGCGCATACGCACCTACAACTTCCCCCAGGGCCGGGTGACGGATCACAGGATAAACATGACCCTCTACCGTCTCGAGGCCTTCCTTGACGGGGACATGGACGAGATGATAGACGCGCTGATATTGGCGGAGCGCACAGCCCAGCTCACCGGGGAGGCGGAATAATTGGATACTCGGTACTTCAATGCCGTCAAACAGCCCGAGGCAGGCACAAAGCTGGGAGGCAGCGTAATACGCTCAGGGGGCCTGGTGGCCTTCCCTACCGAGACCGTCTACGGTCTTGGGGCCAACGGCCTTGACGGTGAGGCGGTAAATAAGATATTCGAGGCCAAGGGCCGGCCCAACGACAACCCGCTGATACTGCATATCGCAAAAAAGAGCGACCTGAAGGATCTGTGGAAGTCGGTTCCGGAAAGGGCAAGGCTGCTGATGGACGAGTTCTGGCCCGGGCCGCTGACCATGGTATACCTGAAAAGCAGCAGGGTGCCGGAGGAAGTCACGGGGGGTCTTGATACGGTTGCCGTACGTATGCCCGACAACAGGACGGCGCTGGCCCTCATACGCGCTGCGGGGGTGCCCATAGCCGCACCCAGCGCGAATTTATCCGGCAAGCCCTCCCCCACCACCGCGGAGCACGTCAAGGCGGACATGAACGGGAAAATAGACGTAATAATAGACGGCGGCCCCTGCAATATAGGCGTGGAGTCCACCGTGGTTTCCCTCATGGGAGGCGCCGTCACCATACTCCGTCCCGGCGGTATTACCCGGGAAATGCTGGAAGCCGTAATAGGCCCGGTAAACCTTTCCCCCGCCGTTTTAACCCCCCTGAAGCAGGGGGAAGCCGCGGCCTCCCCCGGCATGAAGTACAAGCATTACGCCCCCGACGCCCAGGTTATCGTAGGCACAGGCTCATTGCCGGATATGGCGGCAAAGCTCATAGCCGAGTACGAAAGAAGGGAGGCGGAGGGCCTGACCTGCATAATTTTCGCCACCGAGGAAACTCGCTGTTTCTACAGGGGGAAAAGGTATGTTATAATAGGCGAGAGAAAAAATCCCCTTACCCTCTGCGAGAGCCTTTTTGCACAGTTCCGCGCCCAGGAGGACAAAGCGGACGTAATACTCTGCGAGGCGCTGCCGGAGACGGACATGGGCCTTGCGTACATGAACAGGTTATTGAGGAGCGCGGGATTTAAAACTATATGACCAAAGGAGTTGCCATGAAGATCGCCATTGCCGCCGACCACGGCGGGTACAAGCTCAAGGAAGAAATAAAGCCATACATCGAAAGCCTCGGCCACACCGTGACCGACTTCGGCACCTATTCGGAGGACAGCGTGGATTATCCGGATTACGCCGCCCCCTGCGCAAGGGCAGTGGTTTCGGGAGAGATGGACAGGGGCATTGTGATATGCGGAACCGGCATAGGCATCTCCATTGCCGCAAACAAGATAAAGGGAGTGAGATGCGCCCTTTGCACCGACCCGGTAATGGCCCGGCTGACCCGGGAGCACAACGACGCAAACATGCTGGCGATGGGCGCGCGCATCATAGGCGGCGAGCTTGCCAGGGGAATAGTAAAGGCATTTCTTGAGACTGACTTTTCCAACGGAAAAAGACACATTGACAGGATAAACAAAATAACGGAATTGGAAAGAGCAAAATAAAATCGCGTTGGATTTTTGATTCAATATACTAACCTATAAACCGAAAGGAGCAATACACAAAAATGGGTAAACTCGTCGTAATCGACCACCCTCTGGTACAGCATAAGCTGACCCTGCTCAGGGATAAGACCACAGGCACCAAGGAGTTCCGCGCTCTGGTAGAGGAGCTGGCTACCCTGCTGGCCTATGAAGCGACCCGTGACCTTCAGCTGGAGGACGCTACGGTAGAAACTCCCGTAGCTACAGCCCATACCAAGGTACTGGCCGGCAAGAAGCTGGCAATAGTTCCCATACTGCGCGCAGGCTTGGGAATGGTAGACGGCATGATGAACCTCATACCCGCCGCCAAGGTAGGCCACATAGGCCTTTACAGGGACCCCGAGACGCTTCTGCCCGTGGACTACTACTGCAAGCTGCCCTCCGATATTTCCGAGAGGGATATCATTATAGTAGACCCCATGCTGGCTACCGGCGGCAGCGCCAACGCGGGCATTGACGTAGTTAAGCGCGCAGGGGGCAAGAATGTAAAGCTGGTCAACCTCATAGCCGCCCCCGAGGGAATCGAGACGGTACAGAAGGCTCACCCCGATGTGGATATATTCGTAGCTCACGTGGACGATCACCTTAACGACCACGGTTATATAGTGCCGGGCCTCGGCGACGCAGGCGACAGGCTGTTCGGAACAAAGTAGAATATTTCGAGCAAGTGGCTAATGGCCACTTGCTCGAGTTTTTTTCGTGTTTTGCCTCTCGCGTTCCGCTCCCGGGCGGCAAAACCCGCAAAGAAGGAAAACCTTCGGGTTTTCATCCGTTTTGACGCACATGTCGTCAAAGCCGGAATAAATTTAAGGGGCTGCGGCCCCTTAACAACCCCATGGCTTTTGATGCTTGGATTAGGGAGAAATTTTTATACGGAAGGAAGAAAAAGGATGAAAAGAACATCACTCAGGCTGGCGGCGCTGGCAATGGCGCTGTTTACAGTGCTGTCCCTTGCCCATGCGCTTGCGGAGGCAGGTTACACCCCCTACCCCACACCAAGGACTGCGGTATCCGAGGACGGCACCATATACCTGCGGGATACCCCTGCAAAGGATACCGAGGGCGCGGTACAGCTCAGGCATATGGAAGGCAAAACCGTGAGCGTGCTGGGAGAGGACGCTATGGGCAAGTACTTCTATATAGAATACGAGGGCAAGAAGGGCTTTGTCCGTGCCAAGGACTTTGAGCTGACGGACAAGACCCCGGCAGCCACCCCGGCCCCCAGCGCCAACGCCAACAACGTACAATACTTCAGCGCCCCTAAGACCGGCATATCCAAGGACAGCGTCATATATATGCGCACCTCCCCCGAGATACCCGCAAAGCCCGCCGATAGCGATTCCAACGTATCAAGGAAGGTAAAGCACGCAAAGGGCGCGGCGTTTTCGCTGTTAGGCGAGTCAGGCGACTGGTACTATGCGGAATATGACGGGACTAAGGGCTTTGTAAAGAAGGCCGACTTTACCATTCAGGCTCCCAACTCCAGCGCTGATACCGGGGCAAACAGCTCCGAAAGCGCCGGCAGGCTGAACAGAGCTACCAGCGGCGCCACCGAGACAGGCCACGGCGCGGCGAGCGAAAAGTGGGGCAGCATAAAGATACCCGGCGCGAAAACCTATACCATATACGGCAACTATACCAACAGCGCGGGTACCAAATACTACTACGCCGCCGAGAACCGCAAGGGACACTATGAATACGTCCATACCCTCACCGCAAGGGGCTCGCAGGTACATTCCATACTGGGGCACAACGTCCGGGGCGGCAAGGGCAAGTATTTTCACAACCTGCATCACGTTCAGAACGCCCTAATAGGCAAGAGCAGGTGCGAGGGCTGCGGCGGCTCCTGCGGCAGCAAATTCAATACCACCAGCATAACCATGAAGCTGGACGGGTATAGTAAATGGGACATAATGTGCCTGTACGAGATCGGCCCCAACCAGAGCACCGGCATACTCGCCTATAACGCAAGGCCCTGGGGAACCAGCGCCTCCAGCTATGTCAGCACCCAGCTGAGCTACGCCGCGGATAAGGCCAACAAGGGCTGGATCAATCCCAACGTCAGCTACAGCGACGGCGGCAAGTACGCCATACTCATCACCTGCGGCGACAAATACGAAAACAACAGCAATGCCACCAGCAAGCTGTACGTGCTGCTGAAGGCCCGCAGCTGATTCAAAAAAAAGGTATATCTGACACGCCCGGTTCCGCCGGGCGTTTTTTGGACTTTAATGCTGTAACTATTCATCAAGGGCCGTCCACTATTCCACATATTTGTTTATATATTTCAAAAAAATGAACAGACCCTCTCTCATAAATTTCATTTGTTATTTTTATAACAAAATTTTAAAATTGTCTATTGCAGATTCTTCATCAATGGGATAAAATTATGTAAAACAAAAAAATATAAAACCTGTCATTTGCATTTTAAGTCAAAAATTTGCCGTTAAACGCGGTTTTATAAGAAAATATATTAAAGCTTGAGCTTTTTAACATACACATTATAAGAAGGAGGTAAGGTACATTGCCGACCATTATTGAATGTATAACCCAGGCTGAGGCGAAGGGTGCGGAGCTGAAAAAACAGGCTGCCGCAAGGGCAAAGGAAATAACGGACGATGCGGAGGCGCGCCGTGGGGAGACCATAAAGGAGGCCCATGACGCGGGGCGCGCCATGATACAGAGGGCAAAGGACGAGGCGGAGAAGCAGGGAGCCGCGCTGGCGGCGGAGCTTGCGGCGAAGGCCGACAAGGAGGCGGAGGGCGAATGCGCAAGGGCCGAGGCCAGGCTGCGCGCCGCCGCGGAATACATTGTCAGAGAGGTAATCAAGGCATGATAGTACCAATGAAGAAATTGACTCTGGCTGCCCTTCTGGAGCACCGGGAGGCCATATTGCAGGCCCTCCAGTCAATTTGCGCGGTACAGCTCATTTCCATAGGCGAAGGGGAACAGTCCTCGGCCGCGGCCGAGGGAAGGGTCCAGCGGCTGCAAAGCGCCGAGGAGCTGCTCAAGCCCTACGCCGGGAAGGCAGGCTTCGGCCCCAAGCCCGAGGCTACGCGGCAGGAGCTTGAGGAGGATATACAGCCGGCACTGGAGATCTGTGCCGAGCTGGAGGGGCTGCAAAGGCGCATAGCCCAGAACGGCAGCGATACCGAGAAGCGCAGATTACAGCTCGGCTCACTGCTTCCCTGGGCGGATATGACAGACCCGCTGGAGACTGTGCGCTCTACGGCCAGCCTTAAGGTGATGACGGGCACCGTGCCTGTGGACGGTGTGAAAGCCCTCATGGAAACCGGCGCGCTGGTGCAGCTTTACGGCGGCGATAAGGAGCGGGCGGCTCTGGTGATATGCCCCAATGAGGAGTATGCCGGAATAGCGCCCTCCATAAGGGCCACCGGCTTTCAGGAGAAGGGCTTCGGGGATATCAGGGGCACCGCCTCGGAGAATATACAGAGGCTCAGGACGGAGATAGAAGCGCTGGAGGCGGAAAGGGCACAGCTGGAAGCCCGGCTTGCAGCCTTCGCACCCAAGCGGGAGGAAATACGCAGGGCGCTGGACGGCGCGGCCATAGACCGGGACAGGGAGCAGAGCAAGGAAGCGCTGGCTCATACCAATACCGCGTTTCTGCTCACAGGCTGGGTCAGGGAGGACATGACGGAAAAGGTGCGCCGGGAGATCGAAAAGATCACGGACGTTTATTATCTCGTCTTTGAGGATCCCTCCGAGGGAGACGCGGTGCCTACTGTGCTCAAAAACAGCAGGCTGATCACCCCCTATGAGGCGGTTACAAACCTCTATTCCCTGCCGGCCTACGGCACGATAGACGGCACGCCGCTGATGGCACCCTTTTACTTCATCTTCTTTGGCATGATGCTTTCGGACAGCGTTTACGGCGCGGTGCTGGCACTTGGCGCCTGGGCGTTTCTGAAATACCTAAAGCCCACCGGCATGATGAAGAACCTTGCCGGCGTGCTCATGCAGGGCGGCATATCCACGATATTCATGGGGCTGCTGTTCGGAACCTGCGCGGGCGTGGGCTGGCCGGTGATATTCAGGGGCACCGCCCTTGAAAATACCTTCCCCCTCATAGATTCCTCGACGAACCCTATGGGTATGCTCATGGTGTGCGCCGCCTTCGGCATAATACACATGTTCTACGCCGTGCTCATAGCCACGTGGAACTGCCTGAAGCACAAGGACTACATGGGCGCGCTCATAGACAATATGTGCTGGATATTCATAGTCTCCGGCCTTATCATGCAGGCCGCCCCCATGGCAGGGCTGCCCCAGGGCGTTGCGGAGTTCGGCAAGTGGCTGGCCATAGTGTCTGCGGTGCTGGTGTTCCTGTTCGCAGGGCGGTCAAAGAAGAACATCGCCGGAAGGCTCATATCCGGCGCGGGCAAGCTGTACGACGTGACCTCGTGGCTGGGAGACGTGCTCTCCTACGCCCGTATATTCGCCCTTGGCCTTTCCACCGGTGTCATAGGCATGGTGCTGAACACCCTCTGCTGGGATATGCTCTTCGCTTCCTTTAAGGAGAACCCGGCGCTGATGCTGGTGGGCTTTATAATAGTCACGGTGCTGTCCGTGGCGCTCCACGTGTTTATGATGCTCATAAGCACGCTGGGCTGCTTCGTCCATACCGCAAGGCTCCAGTACGTGGAGTTCTTCGGCAAGTTCTACGAGGCGGGGGGCAAGGCGTTCAAGCCGCTGAGGTACGAGACAAAGTACGTCAACGTCAAATAAAGCGGGAGGCCGCTTATAATAAAAAAAGAATAACAATCAACATTTTTTCGGAGGTTAAACACAATGAGTCTTTCTGAATTTTTCGCTTCACTGAACCAGAACGGTCAGCTCCTCGCGGGGCTGGGCGCGGTATTTGCGGCGCTGTTCGCGGGCATAGGTTCCGCGGTGGGCGTGGGCCACGCCGGCCAGGCTGGCGCGGCGGTGATAGCCGAGGATCCCGACCAGTTCGGCTCGGTGCTGGTGCTCCAGCTCCTCCCCGGCACCCAGGGCATATACGGCCTGCTCATAGGCTTCGTTATCGCCAGCAAGGCTAACCTTCTGGGCGCGGGCTCCGCGATATCCCCCGAGGCGGGCATGTCGCTCTTCCTTGCGGCCCTGCCCATAGCCTTCGGCGGCCTGCTCTCCGCCATAGCGCAGGGCAAGGTTGCGGCCTCCGGCATAGCCATGGTGGGCAAGCGCCCCTCCGAGGCGGGCAAGGCGATAATCTTCACGGTCATGGTCGAGACCTACGCGGTGCTGGCCTTGCTGTTCTCCTTCCTGCTTGTAAACGGCGTACAGGTCTAAACCGGAGCGGCTTATGGCAAACGACACTAATTTCGGGGCTGAAAAGCTCACCTCACGCATAGTGGAGGAGGCGGAAGCCGAGGCCGGCCGCATCATAGTGGAGGCGGAGGCGAAGGCCGGGGCCATAAGCTCCCAGGCCGAGGCCGAGGCTGAGAGGCTCAATATAGAATACGCGAAAAAGGCTGAAAAGGCAGCGGCGGATATAATAGAGCGCAGCCGTACCAACGGCGCGCTGGACAGCCGCAAGACCGCCCTCAGGGAAAAGCGCCGGGTGCTGGACGCGGCCTTCAAGCTGGCTGAAAAGGAGCTTTGCGCCCTGGAGGGCGAAAAGCGGGAAGCGCTGCTCAGCCTTATGATAAGGGAAAACGTAAAGGGCGGAGAAACCTTGCGCCCGGCAAAGCCTGACAGGGCAAGGCTCGCCTCGCTTATAGAAAAGCAGAACCCCTCCCTCCCCCGCCCCGTGGAGCTGGGCGAGGATATAGAAGCGGGGGGCGGCTTCAGGCTGCTGGGCTGCGGATACGAGACGGACTGCACCTTTGAGGCCATGCTCCGTGACTTCCGTGAAAGGCGGGAAAGCGAAGCGGCCCGCGTGCTGTTCGAGTAAAGGAGGGCCTGTATGCCACAGAAAAGCCCTGTTTACGCAGTTACCCGCATAAGGGTGCACGAAAAGGACATGGTAAAGCCCGAACGCATGGCGAGAATGGCCGAGGCCAGCCCCGCCGAGGTGATGAGGGCATTGGGGGACATGGGCTACGGCGGGATTTCCGACCCTCAGCTTTCCGACGGGGACAGGATGATCGCAAAGGAGCTTTCCGACGCCTACGCCCTCATAAACGAAGTTACCTTCAGCCCGGAGCAGACCGACCTGTTCATACTCAAGGGGGACGCCAACAACCTGAAGCTGCTCATAAAGCAGCGGCTTACCGGCACAGCGGACTCCCCTGCCCTCATGAAGGGAGTATACCCCAAGGACGACATTATCCGCATGGTACACAACGCAGATTACAGGGAGCTGCCGGAGGAATTTACCAAGCGGCTCAACGCCCTCGAGCAGTCCTTCTCCGGGGAGATAGACCCGGGCAGGATATCCACCGAGATAGACCGGGCATACCTTGAGCATTGCCTGAACAACGCAAAGGGGGTTTCCCTTGAGTACTTCAAGGGCCTTGCGGACTTCACCAACCTGCTGACGATGCTTCGCATGCGCAATATGGGAGCCGGCGCGGATAAGCTCAAGGCGTCTCTCATGCCGGAGGGATACGTATCCCACAGGCTGCTCATACAGTGCTTTGACGGGCCGGAGGAGGGCATAGCCAGGGCGGCGGCCACAGGCCCCGCACGAGAGAGCATACTCAAGGGCCTGGAGGAATACGGCAGGAGCGGCAGGCTCACAGAGCTGGAGCGCCAGCGGGACAATTACCTCATATCCCTTTTTAAAGGGGCAAAGTTCGCCGAGGGCGGCATAGAGCCGCTGATAGGCTATCTTATAGGCCGGGAGCAGGAGGCGAAGTGCCTGAGGCTCATAATCACCGCAAAGCGCAATAACCTGCCGGATAAGGTGATAACCGAAAGGCTGGGTGAACTGTATGGATAAACGCACGGATATCGCCATGATAGGCGACAGGGACTCGGTGCTCATAGGCAAGGCCGTAGGCCTCGGCGTGTTTGACGAGACGGACGGCGAAAGGGCAAATAAGCTCATATACAGGCTTGCCAGGGAGGGCTGCAAGGTCATTTTCCTGACCGAGCCGGTATACGCCCAGTGCAGCGAGGCCATAAACAAATTCAAGACGGAGACATTCCCCGCAATAATACCCATTCCGGATTCCCACGGCCCTTCCGGCGTGGCCATGGCAGCCATAAAGGCCAACGTGGAAAAGGCTATAGGCGCGGATATACTATTCTCGGAGGATAAATAAATATGGCAGTTAAAGGAACCATAGTTAAGGTATCGGGCCCCCTGATAGTGGCTTCCGGCATGGCGGACGTAAACATGTACGACGTGGTCCGCGTATCCGAAAAGCACCTCATAGGCGAAGTAATAGAGCTTCGCGGGGATAAGGCCTCCATACAGGTATACGAGGAGACCGGCGGCATAGGCCCCGGGGAGCCTGTGGAATCCACCGGCGCTCCCCTGTCGGTAGAGCTTGCCCCCGGACTTATAGAATCCATATACGACGGCATTCAGCGCCCGCTCAATAAAATTCAGGAGCTGGCCGGGGACAGGATAACGAGAGGTATCCGGGTGGACTCCATAGACCACGAAAGGCTCTGGGATTTCCAGCCTGCGGCACAGATAGGCGATATACTGAAGCCCGGCGATATCCTGGGCACCGTACAGGAGACGGAAGCGGTGCTCCATAAGATAATGGTGCCTCCAAATGTGGAGGGCCAGCTCACATGGATACACTCCGGCGAGGCCAACGTAGTACAGACCATAGCCAAGCTCGTCACCAGTAAGGGGGAGACGGTAGAGCTGCCCATGCTGCAGAAGTGGCCGGTGCGTATAGGCAGGCCCTACACAAGGAAGATGGCCCCTACCGAGCCCATGATAACCGGACAGCGGGTTATAGACACCCTGTTCCCGGTAGCCAAGGGCGGCGTGGCGGCCGTTCCGGGGCCCTTCGGCAGCGGCAAGACGGTGGTTCAGCACCAGCTTGCAAAGTGGGCCGACGCGGACATAATCGTATACGTGGGCTGCGGCGAGCGGGGCAACGAGATGACCGACGTTCTGATGGAGTTCCCGGAGCTGAAGGATCCCCGAACGGGGCTTTCGCTCATGAAGCGCACGGTGCTTATAGCAAACACCTCGGATATGCCGGTTGCGGCCCGTGAAGCCAGCATATATACCGGCATCACCATAGCGGAGTACTTCCGTGATATGGGCTATAAGGTAGCCATAATGGCCGACTCCACCAGCCGCTGGGCAGAGGCGCTGCGGGAGATGTCCGGCCGTCTGGAGGAAATGCCCGGCGAGGAGGGCTACCCCGCATACCTGAGCAGCCGTCTGGCGGAGTTCTACGAGAGGGCGGGCTCCGTTGTGACGTTAGGTACGGAGGGCCGCACTGGCGCGGTCACGGCTATAGGCGCCGTTTCCCCTCCGGGCGGCGATATTTCAGAGCCGGTATCCCAGGCGACCCTCCGCACCGTAAAGGTGTTCTGGGGCTTGAGCGCAAAGCTGGCATACGCCCGCCACTTCCCCGCCATAGACTGGCTGACCTCCTATTCCCTGTATCTGGACCGTCTGGAGCCCTGGTTCAATAAGGAAGTGGACCCCGACTGGACCGCCATGGTGCAGAAGGTCATGAACATGCTGCAGGAGGAGAGCGAGCTGGAGGAGATAGTCCGCCTGGTAGGCATAGACGCCCTGAGCTACAAAGACAGGCTCACCCTGGAGGCCACCCGCTCCATCAGAGAGGACTACCTGCATCAGAACGCCTTCCATGAGGTGGATACCTACACCTCTCCCGCAAAGCAGGCCATGCTGCTGCGGCTGATAATAGGCTACTACGAAAAGAGCTTGGACGCCCTTTCAAAGGACGCTTCCTTCAATAAGCTTGCGGCGCTGCCCGTCCGGGAGGACATAGGCCGCTTCAAGTATACCGAGGAGGATAAGTGCGCCGAGAGGTATGAGGAGATAACCGCAAAGCTCAACGCGGAGATCCGGGAGCTTACGGAAGGAGGCGAAGCATAATGCGCAAGGAATACAAGACCATCAGGGAAGTTGCCGGCCCCCTTATGCTGGTGGATCAGGTAGAAGGCGTAAAGTACGACGAGCTGGTGGAGATAGAGCAGTCCGACGGAAGGATACGCCGGGGCAAGGTGCTTGAGATAAATCAGGATAAGGCGCTGCTGCAGCTCTTCGAGGGCAGTCAGGGACTGCGCATAACCGATTCCAGCGCGAAATTCCTTGGCCACTCCATAGAGCTGGCAGTTGCGCCGGATATGCTGGGAAGGGTATTCGACGGCATGGGCAGGCCCATAGACGGCGGCGCCGAGCTCATACCCGAAAAGCGGCTGGACATCAACGGCGCGCCCATAAACCCCGCTGCGAGGGACTACCCCAACGAGTTCATACAGACCGGCATTTCCGCAATAGACGGCCTGAACACGCTGGTACGCGGCCAGAAGCTGCCGGTGTTCTCCGGCTCCGGCCTGCCCCACGCAAACCTTGCGGCCCAGATAGCCCGTCAGGCTAAGGTGCGGGGCACCGGCGAGGGCTTCGCGGTAGTATTCGCCGCCGTAGGCATAACCTTTGAGGAGGCGGACTTTTTCACCTCCGACTTCAGGGCCACCGGCGCCATAGACCGCACCGTCACCTTCATAAACCTTGCCAACGACCCCGCCATAGAGCGCATAGCCACTCCCCGCATGGCGCTCACCGCCGCGGAGTATCTTGCATACGACCTTGGCATGCACGTGCTGGTAATAATCACGGATATAACCAACTACGCGGAGGCCCTCCGTGAGGTATCCGCCGCCCGCAAGGAGGTTCCCGGCCGCCGCGGCTACCCCGGCTACCTCTATACCGACCTTGCCACCATGTACGAGCGGGCGGGCCGCATAAAGGGCAACCCCGGCTCCATCACCATGATACCCATACTGTCCATGCCGGAGGACGACATCACCCACCCCATACCCGACCTTACCGGCTACATAACCGAGGGACAGATAATTCTGGGGCGCGAGCTGCACAGAAAGGGCGTCACGCCGCCTATAAACGTTTTGCCCTCCCTGTCCCGCCTGAAGGATAAGGGCATAGGCCGGGGCAAGACCCGGGAGGATCACGCCGACACCATGAACCAGCTCTTTGCCGCGTATTCCAGGGGCAAGGACGCGAAGGAGCTTGCGGTAATACTGGGCGATGCGGCCCTGTCCGATACGGATAAGCTGTACGCCAGGTTTGCGGACGCCTTCGAGGAGGAGTATGTGTCACAGGGCTTCTATACCAACCGCTCCATAGAGGAAACTCTGGATCTGGGCTGGAAGCTGCTCTCCATACTGCCCCGCGCCGAGCTTAAGCGCATAAGGGACGAATATCTGGATAAGTACCTGCCCAAAGCGGAGGAATAGCCTATGGCACAGCTTCAAGTAAAGCCGACCCGCATGGAGCTGACCAACCTTAAGAAGAAACGCAAGGTGGCAGCCAGGGGTCATAAGCTTATGAAAGACAAGCGGGACGAGATGGTTCGCCGCTTCATAGCCTACGCCCGCCGCAATAAGGAACTGCGGGAGCAGGTGGAGCAAAAGCTTTCCGCCGCCATGGGGCAGTTCGTGCTGGCAAGGGCCGAGATGAGCGGAGAGGCAATAGAAGAAGCCCTCGCCTACCCCGCCCGCCCCGCCACGGTATCCGTGGATACCCAGCACGTGCTGTCGCTGAAGATGCCAAAGCTGTCCCTTGAGACTTCCGATACCTTTGACTACCCCTATGGATTCATGAACACCTCTGCGGAACTGGACTCCGCCGTATCCGCCTTCGCAGAGGTGCTGCCCATGCTCATAGAGCTTGCAGAGGTGGAAAAGATATGCAACTCCCTGGCGGACGAGATAGAAAAGACCCGCCGCCGCGTCAACGCCCTGGAGTACGTTATGATACCTCAGTTCGACGAGGCTATCAGGGAGATCAAGATGAAGCTGGACGAGAACGACAGGGGCAACACCACCCGCCTTATGAAGACCAAAGAGATGCTGGCGAATCGGGAATAACGATTCTCTTCTTTCTCTTTTCTTTTCGGGAGAAAAGAAAAGAGAAAAGAAGCAAAGAGAAAAGAAAAGCCCAAAGAGAAAAATAAAAATACTTTTACCCAGCTCCCGCCGGAGCGATTCCGGCGGGAGTTGATTCTATCTTCTGATTTTAATCGCCGCCGCTTGATTCCCGCCAGCCGGATTCTCTGATAGAACGGCGCAAGCAGAATAAAGCAGGGAGTTCGAGGAGCGAAGGCGCACGCGGGGCGGCGTAAGCGAGGAAGAACGACCATGCTGAATTCTGAGCAGCGACGGGAAAGAGATACCGGAGATGGGCAACAGGGGAAGATGTTTTTAGTTCTTTGAGAGCTTTCTTTTAAGAAAGCGGAGGCCTTTGGGTACTTTCGGCCCACGAAAGTACCGCGCCGCAGGCAAAAAGAAAAGCCGGAGATGATAACAGATATGGAGTTTAACAGCAAAAGCCGGAATCCCGCGCCGCAGGCAAAAAGAAAAGCCGGAGATGATAACAGAGATGGAGTTTAACAGCGAAAGCTGGAATCCCGCGCCGCAGGCATAAGGAGCGTTGGAGATAATACGGGCGTTAGAGCTTAACCGCAAACGCCGGAATCCCCACATTTCCATAAACATTCTTATCTGCTCAATCACCGGAGTTTAATATCATACCCCCGTTTCCTTCAGCTCCATCGCCATCCTGTACGCCTCGTTCCGGGGAACGTCCAGCAGGGCGCTGGCCTGCTTTGCCGCGTCCTTGGCGCTGACGCCCTCCCCCAGCAGCCGCTTCAGCGTATCTTCAAGGCTTGCTCCGGAGCTTTCATCCCCCGCCCCTGCGATGACCAGCACCGTCTCGCCCTTTGGGGGCTTATCCGCATACATTCCGGCAAGTCCGGAAAGGGTGGAGCGCACCGCCTCCTCGTATAATTTGGTAAGCTCCCGGCACAGGACAGCCTTGCGGTCGCCCCAGGCTGCGGCAAGCTCGGCGGCGGTCTCGGCCACCCTCAGAGGACTTTCGTACACTATCAGTGTACCCCTGTGCCGGGCAAGGCGGGCCACCGCCTCCCGGCGCTCCTTGCCGGATCGGGGCAAAAAACCCACGAAACAGGCTTCCTTCGCGGGCAGCCCGCTAAGAACCAGCGCAGTAAGGGACGCGGAGGGCCCGGGCAGCACCTCAAAGGGCAGCCCCCTTTGTATGAAGGCGGCCACCAGCCGCTCCCCGGGGTCGGATATGCCGGGCAGCCCGGCGTCGGATACGAAGGCGATAGCCTCACCCTCCGCCACCCGCCCTGCGATCTCCTCCGCCCTGCCCTCCTCATTGTGCTCGTGGCAGGATATGAGGGGCTTGGATATCCCCAGCCTTGACAGCATGGCCCCGGTGTTGCGGGTGTCCTCGCAGTATATCCTATGGCACTCCCTCAGTACCCTGAGGGCGCGCAGCGTCATGTCCTCCATGTTTCCTATGGGGGTTGGGCAAAGGTAAAGCTTGGGCTGAAGCATGTGGGTTTTTCGTCAATTCCTTTCTATAATAAGTCCTGTCTTGCCGCCCTTTACGCATTCCATAAGGGCGAGGTAGGGGCCGTTTTTTCCATCGATGAGCCGCAGCCGCTTTGGCTGAAGCCTGCTTTCCACCATGGCGTGGAAGCACTCCGCAAGGCGGGAGGCGGGATAGCACAGCCATAGCCTGCCGCCGTTTTTCAGCAGCCGCCCCGCGCACCGGGCCACGTCGTAAATGCCGCATTCGTCCTGATGGACACAAAGGGCCACGGCGGGATTTTCGCTTCGCGTGCCGCTGGAAAAGTAGGGCGGGTTGCAAACTGCCCCGTCGAAGCTGCCGGCCGGCAAAAGCTCACCCAGCCTGCGTATGTCGGCATGCAGCACGGTTATGTCCCCGCCCTGGCCGTTGAGCGCGATGGATTCCTCCATAAGCCGGCAGGCGGAGGGCTGTATCTCGACGGCGGTGAAGCGGGCGCCGGTCTTGCCGTTTACCAGTATGGATAAAATGCCCGTGCCCGCCCCCAGGTCGAGACAGCTGTCCCCCCGTCTGGGATTTGCAAAGTTAGCCAGCAGCACCGCGTCGCTGCCGTATGTGAAGCCCGCCTTGTCCACTACTATGGACAGGCCGTTGAGCTGAAGATCTTCGATGACTTTCATGTGTATATGGTAGCCTGAAACGCGAAAAAAAACAAGCGCGCAGAAAAAAAGAGAGCCCCGGGGCTCTCGCGAAATGTATCAAAATAGCCGTGTTCTTCCCTTTTTTCGACAGTTACTCCGTCACCGTCACATACTCCGCGGGATCTACGGATCTGCCGTCCTTGCGCACCTCAAAGTGAAGGTGGGCCCCGTCGCCGCACTCCGCAACGGCGGTTTCACCCACATAGCCTATAAGGTCGCCGGCGTTGAGCCTCTGCCCGGCTTTTACGGGGCAGCCGGTGCGCAGGTTTGAGTAGAGGGATTCAAGGCCGTCGCTGTGACTTACCCGAACGGTGATGCCGAGGCTGTCGTCCTCGTATATCTCCTCCACCTTTCCGTTCCATGGGCAATGCACCTCCGCCCCCTTTGCGCAGGATATGTCGATGCCCCGGTGTGTGGTCCAGTGATCCAGAGTGCGGGAGTAGATCAGCTCATCCACGGCAAAGCGCCACTGCACCTTGCCCTTGAGCGGCGCGGGGGCCTTGTCATAGGCGGGGGCATGGGTAGCCGATGGCCCGGGGGAAGGATTGGGAGTTATGTCGGGCAGCGCCGAGGGTGAAGCGGTGGGCGTAGGGACAGGCGTGGAGAGCAGCGCTTCACTGAGTGTCTGGTCCTCGTTTTGAGAAACGGGGGCGGGAGAAGGCTCTATGGAGGGCTGAGGCTGCTGCTTTGGCCAATAGGCTGCCGCCGCAGCGACGCCGACTATGGCCACCGAGGAAAGCAGCACGACATAAACGCCCTTTTCCTCTAAAAAATCCCTGATCTTATCCTTTAGGCTTCTGTTTTCGTCAGTCATGGAAATCGCTCCTTTTGCGCAAATTGGCGGCCTTGCCGCCCGCATTATCGTGCTATAAGGTAGTAATTCCCTGCACCGCTGGGAAATATACCTGAACGACCATATTCAAATGAATAACCTTGGGGCTGTTAAGGGGCCGCAGCCCCTTAAATTTATTCCGGCTTTGACGACATGTGCGGCAAAACGGATGAAAACCAGAGGTTTTCGTACTTTGCGGGTTTTGCCGCCCGGGAGCGCACGCGAGAGGCAAAATCCGAAAAAACTCGAAGAAATGGCTTTAGCCATTTCTTCGAAAATCTCCCCGCTTGACAGTGGGAAAAACCTTTGCTATAATTATAAAGCTTGAATATGGAGAGATGTCCGAGTGGTTTATGGAGCTGGTCTTGAAAACCAGTGATGCCGCAAGGCACCGGGGGTTCGAATCCCTCTCTCTCCGCCAGATAATTCAACATAGCGCCGGCAATATATCCGTGGAGAAGTACCCAAGTGGCTGTAAGGGGCTCCCCTGCTAAGGGAGTAGGCTGGGGTGACTGGCGCGAGGGTTCGAATCCCTCCTTCTCCGCCACGAAAAAGAGATCGCATTTGCGGTCTCTTTTTCGTGCTGCATAAAAGAAGGAGGGATGAGAAGGGAACGACCCGCCTGTGGCGGGTAAAAACCATCCAGTGAATGGTTTTTTAGTTCCCCGGGCTGGCGGCGGCCTGCTCACCTTCCGGCTTGCGGGCAGCGGCGATGTGATCGTAACGGAGAACGGCAAGGTGGTGAAGCCCGACGTGGACGGTTGGTATACTGTTTCCGCAGGAGCACGCATAGTGGTGGATTACCCCATGATGGTGCTGCCCAAGACGGGGGATATGCCGGTTTGGCGCTGGCTGCTGGGCCTATAAAAAATGAGAAAACTCGAAAAAGAGGCGCTCAGCCACTTTTTCGACACTCCAGTGCACAACACAATGTGTTGTGCACGCGGTGTTTTTGGGGGAGTTTTTATAATCGTTACCATCAGTTGACAAGAGCACACAAGCCCGAAAGGCTTGTTTTGGTACGCTCCTGCGTTCTCGTCGCTTGTATTACATCCAGTAGTACTGCGCTCCTCGGCCTTGGATCGCCCTCAAAACAAGCTCTTTAGGGTCTTCGAGTTTTAGAAGTCAAAGAGTATGGCAGAACAAGGAGGACGAGTGCAGAAATACTGGTTGTATTTCAAATGAGGACGACACAGTTATGCCGTGCTGTTTGGCTCCTAAAACCTTGTGTGTCCTTGTCAACTGATGGTATGGAAAATGTATGCACCACGTCACAGAGCAGCGCAGCCTGAGTCCCCTCCCTCTCCCCCCGCTTGCAACCTTTCAAGTCCCATAGTATGATATTCCCATGAGCAAAGCAGCAAATATACTTAACTTAATAATATATAACGGGGAGCTGTTCCAATGAGCTTATCTGCGGCGAAAAAAAGGGATATCCTCATATGCTGCATAGCGGCGCTTCTGATACTCTGCGCCATGGCCGCCCGCATCCTGGGCAGCCCCGAGGGGGCCCCGGGCCTGAGCTCCATGATAAGGAACGGTATATACATGGGGCTGACGGCGGCATGGGGCGTGTCGGTGCAGAGGCGCATAATTCAGGCCCAGACCCGGCGGTACCTTATAGCTATCGCCCTGCTGATGCTGCTCTGGCTCACGGAGCGGGCTATCAAATATGAATTTAACTTATCCGCCGCCTCGGCGCGGAGGCTGTGGTACAGCTATTATATACCCATACTGCTGATACCCCTGATAACGGTGTTCACAGCAATGTCGCTTGGCAGGCCGGAAAACTACAAGCTGCCGGGCTGGACGCGGCTTCTGTATATACCCACATTCGCGTTTATGGCGATGGTGCTGACCAACGACCGGCACCAGCTGGTTTTTGCGTTTCCGGCCGACGCCGAGATATGGACTGGCGGCAATGCGGCGCACTCTATCGGGTACTTTGCCGTAGTGGCCTGGACGGCGGTCTGCGCCGCAGGGACTATTATTGTGATGATTGAAAAATGCCGCAGGCCAAAAAGCCGTATCCAGTGGCTGCCCATACTGCCTGTGGCGCTGTCGTTTGTATACACCGCCCTTTATGTAAGCAATGTGAAATGGCTTCGCCTTATAGCCGGGGATATGACTGTGTTCCAGTGTCTGGCTATTATGGCAGCGTTGGAAGGCTGCATTCGCTGCGGGCTGATACAGTCCAACACCGGCTATGATGAGCTCTTCGGCGCCACCACCATAGGTGCTCAGATAACCGACCACGGGTTCCGGGTAAAATCCGCCTCCCACTCCGCATTGCCCATAAGCCTCGAGAAAATGGAGCAGGCGTTGGAGGGCCCGGTGCAGCTGGATAAAAACACCCTGCTCAAGGGGCAGGAAATAAGCTCCGGCTATGTTTTCTGGCAGGAGGACATATCGGAATTGCAGGGCGTGCTGGACCAATTTCAGACGGTGCAGGACGAATTGCGGGACACCGGGGACGTACTAAAGGCCGAGGCGGAGCAGCGCTCCTACTGGCTTAAGATCACCGAGGAAAACCGGCTATACGACATGGTGGAGCGGAAGACTCAAAGGCAGGTCGCGCTGCTTCGGAAGCTTCTCTCCCGGCTCCGTGCCACGGAGGATACCGAGGAGGCACGGCGGCTGCTGGGCCACATTGTGGTGATAGGCACATATGTAAAGCGGCGCAGCAACCTCATGTTCGTGGAGCGGCAGACAGGCACCATGGAGGCGGCGGAGCTGAGCCTGTGCCTGAACGAGTCCGCTGCGGGGCTGGGCTTATGCAATATAAAATGCACCGTAAGGGCGGACATGGAGGGGCTGCTCCCGGCTGAATGTGGCAACATGATATACGATTTTTTCGAGGCGGCGGTGGAAATGAGCCTCACCTCCCTCTCCTCCCTGCTGTTCTACGCAGGGGAGAGAGAGGGCACTGTCACCGCCAAGGCGGCTCTCTGCTGCGATGAGGACATGGGGGCGCTCTGTTGTGAATTCCCGAATGTTATAATAGAAAAAGACGAGGACGGCATACGGTACCTTACTCTCAGCATACCAAAGGAGGGAGGGGAATGAATTCCATAAAGGAGAGCTTTGACAACCTGCCCGTGGCGGTGTGCTTTTTCGATAAGAGGGGCGTTGTGCGGCTCATGAACCGGCGCATGTTGAGCGTGGGCGCGGAGCTGTTGGGCAGCGGTGTGCAGACCTTGGAAGAGCTGCACCGGGCCCTTGATACCCCGCCGGAGTCCATAGAGCGGCTGGATGCAGAGATGGGGGTATATAAATTTCCAAGCGGTACGGTGCTGCGCTTCGTTGAGCGGCAGATAACCGACAAAAGCGGCGGCAGCTATACGGAGGTCACCGCCTCGGACGTGACGAGGCTTGTGACCCTCCAGCAGGAGCTTAGAAAAGAAAACGCCCGCCTTGAGGACGCCAACCTGAGATTAAAGCGGCTGTACGACAGGATGCCGGAGATAGTGCGGGAGGAAGAGACCCTCGCCATGAAGCTGCGGGTACACGACGACATAGGCCATACCATACTTTCGGCCCGCCGGGCATTGAGGCAGGGGGAGAGCATGGAGGCCATACGTGAGAGCGCGGAGGCATGGGAAAGCACCATAGAGCTGCTCTGCCGAGCCAACAGCATGGGGGAGCCGGAGGACGCAATAGAGTACGCCAAGGCCCGGGCGGCGGAGCTTGGGGCGGAGGTCATAGTGGAGGGAAGCGCGCCAAAGGATGCAGAAATGCGGCACATATTTGCCCTTGCCATGCGGGAATGTACCTCAAACTGCATACGCCACGCCGGGAGTAAGCGGATATTCGCCCGCTTCGCGCCGTACAGGGGAGGCTGGGCGATACACATAACCAACGACGGCAAGGTACCGGATGACGAAATAACCGAGGGCGGCGGGCTGTCGGCCCTCAGGCGGCGCATAGAGAACGCCGGGGGCATCATGAGAATAAAGAGCAGGCCCAACTTCGCACTGAGCGCGTTGCTGCCATACGGGGAGGAAAACAAATGGTAAACGTAATGATAGTGGAGGATCAGAAGCTGGTGCGCAGCATTCTGGAAAGCTACATTAAAAAAGAGGAGGGCTATGAGCTGCTGTCCTCCATACCCGGGGCGGACAGGGCGGCGGACATATGCGACGCCTGCAGGATTGATTTGATACTCATGGACGTGCAGACCGAGCGGAGGGAAAACGGCCTCGCCGCCGTGGAGAAGATAAAGGCCAGCCATCCGGGGATAAAAATAGTGGTGGTGACATCCCTTGTGGACTGCGAGGTGTTGAGGCGGGCCCGCGAGGCCGGGGCGGACAGCCTCTGGTACAAGGATACCGACGAGGAGCTTTTGATGGAGGCGGTGCGCCGCACCATGGCGGGGGAGCATATATTCCCGGACGCGCCGCCGGTGGTGGAGGTGGGCACGGCCAGGAGCACGGAATTTACCAACGCCGAGATGAAGGTGCTGCGCTGCCTGGTGAGAGGTATGTCGTATGGGGCTATCGCCGGGGCGCTGGGTATAGAGGTGACGACGGTGAAGTACCATGTCTCCAACATGCTGCAAAAGACCAATCTGGAGAACAAGCTCCAGCTCGCCATAACCGCAAGCGAGGCCAAGCTGGTGGTGGAGCTGAACGAAAAATAATAAAATAATTATGAACAGGGCCTGAACCCCGTACTTTTGTACGGGGCTTTTTTTGCGCGGCTGTGCGACAATACACAGATACAAATCAATGTCCCATTTTTTGTGTGAAGTAAGACTCAGGACATTTTTCGACAATTTATTCAAGGAGGGAAAATTAAATGGCATTTTGCACCAACTGCGGCGCCAAGCTGCCCGACGGTTCCAGATTCTGCACAGAGTGCGGAGCGGCTATTGCGGCGAGCGCGCCGGCAACGCCGGCGGAGCCGGAAAAGAAGTACACCCCCGAAGCGCCGGCGGAGCCCGCGATACACCCCGACTCGGTGGATGCGCCCATGGAATACACCGCACCCGACCAGCCCACACAGCAGAGCTACACCCCGCCTGCACAGGGCGGCTACACTCCCCCAACGCAGGGCAGCTATACTCCCCCGACGCAGGGCGGCTACACTCCCCCCACACAGGGCGGCTACACTCCCCCCACACAGGGCGGCTACACTCCCCCAACGCAGGGCGGATATACTCCCAACGCACAGCAGGGCGGCGGATACAGCTATAACGCCAACACCGCCAACACCGCCTATACCCCCGGCGCAAAGGCCAATAAGGCCCCCAAGGCCCCAAGGGCGCCCAGGGCAAAGTCCGGCAGGAGCAAGACTCCCTTTATAATCGGCGGCGCGGTGCTGGTGTTCGTGCTGCTCATAGTGCTTCTGGTCAAGGGCTGCACGGGAGCTGTAAAGGATGCCTTTGATCCCAACCTGGGCGTATACAACGCCACAACCGCCGAGATGTACGGCATAGAGATGGACGTTACGGACGTATGGGAGGGCGGCGTATCCATAGAGCTGAAGGCCAAGGATAAATGCGTTTTCAACATAGACGGCGATAAGTATAATATAAAGTGGACGCTGGACGGCACCGATATAAACGTCAAAGGCAAGGGCCTCAACTGCGACGGCACTCTTAATCAGGGCACCCTGGTGCTTGAGGACGTGCTGGGCATGGGCGTCAACCTCACCTTCCAGAAGGAGGGCGGCTTCAGCGATAATATGCTGGACGGCGACGGCATGACCAGCAGCGACGGCGAGATAGGCGAGGACGGATACACCGCGGCCCAGAGGAAGTGGAACGGCGCATGGTACGGCAGCTTCCAGGTGGTGGAGCAGAAGAACTTCGATTACCTCTCCGACGGCGCGGTATACGATGCGCTGATGGTCATAGACCTGGGCACCGACAACAAGGGTACCTTCGACCTCTATGTATTCAACGACTACGATGCGCCTGCGGCGGCGGGCGAGTGCGAGGCTACGGAGACGAGCCTCACCGCCACCTCCGTCGAGATGCTCGGCCAGGATCTGGACAGCGTATACAACTGGATGCTTCTGCCCCGGCAGGATTACACAGACCAGTACTGCATGGGCGACACCTTCGAGCAGGACGAATACTACATGGAGTTCATGGTGTTCATGAAGCCCTGGGGCGCGAGCTGGGATAAGGAGATAGCTGACGGCTACAACCTCCTGCCCCCCGCCATGGACAATTATAACGACCTTATAGCCGAGGGCGAAATGCCGCCCGTGGGCGAGGCCCCGATAGGCTACTTAGGCGCAGAGGCGCAGGGCGCCACGGCAGAGGCCCCCGTAGAAAATACCACCGAGACTCCGGCGCAGAGCGCCGCCCCCGCCGAGGGCTTTGACAGCGGCACCATCACGGAGACCGTAAGCGACTACTCCAAGGATGCATCGATCGACGTTTCCGTGACGCTCCCCGAGAGCGGCTGGAAGCTCAGCCATGAGCTCACCACCATGTACCTCTACAACGTGGACGACCCGGAGCATCTGTTCTCCGGCGACCCCCGCATACAGTTTGACATCTACCCCAGCAGCGACAAGCTCAATTACTACGAGAAGAACTATGAGAACCTCAAGGACGAGGGCACCCGCACCATAGGCGGCGTGGAGCTCAAGGCGCGCTCCTACAAGAACGTGGGAATGCAGTGGACGGAGTACTACGGCGAGGTGCCGGGCGGCGGCTGGCTCTCCATAAGGATATCCAAGGTGGACATAGGAGCGGGCAGCGAGGGTGACGCGGTCCTCAACAGCATCTCCTTCAAGTAACAAAACGGAGCGCGGGCCTATGAAAAGGATAAAGCTGTTTACGGCGCTCCTGCTGGCGGCAGCCATGGTGCTTCCCATGGCTGGCTGCGGCAAGGGCAAGCCCAAGGACGGCGGGGAAGCCTCCCCCGCCTCCTGCGCGGCGGCCGGAGAGTACGAGGTATACTCCATGACCACGGCGGGGACCACCCTCACCCGCAGCCAGCTTGAAGCGGGCGGCATGGCGGAGGGCATGTTCCTGAAGATCAACGCCGACGGCACGGGCGAGATAAACTATACCGGCTCCCAGACTAACGCCATAAAGGTGGACGAAAAGGCGGGCAAGGTAAAGATAGAGGGCGGCGCGGAGCTGGACTACGCGCTGGAGGGCGGCAGGATAACCCTCACCTTCCCCGGCAATTCGCTGATAATGGTATATGAGAGCGAGGCCGCGGAGGAGGGCAAAAGCAAGGGCGATTTCGCCTCCTTCGGCAAAAAGGACGAGGAGCAGGCAGCCGCCCCCGACAGCCAGCCCGATATGGAGTTTATAAACGACTTCCTCGGGGACTGGCACGGCATGGCGGAATACTATGACTGCACCGGCGTATACGAGGCGAACAACCGCAACCAGTGCGAGATACTGGCGAGGATAACCTATGACGAGGACGCGGGCGAGCTGAAGCCCTTCGTGGGCGCGGCCTTTGACGGGGCAAACCAGTACAACTTCAAGATAACCTCCGCAACGGAATATCGGGACGACAGCTACCGCTACTTCAAGATAGGCGGCAGGTTCATGGATCAGCCCCTGGCGGAGGGCAGCCTTGTGGAGTACGAGGCGGAGTATGACAGGCTCTGGGTGATAGGCATAGCCGACGACGGCGAGGGCAACGTGCTCAAGCTGCTGGGCTGCCTCAGGAGGCCGGGCGCGAAGTGGGACTATGAAAACGACTACCCCTACATCGACAAGGACGGCGTAGAATTCTACAAGGGCAAGAGCCTCGAGGAGATAGCCAAGCTGTTCAAGGTGGACCTTAACGCGCAATAGGCAAAGGTAAAACCAAATAAATCAAAAAAACAGGGAGGAAAAATATATGCAGTACAGACTGGAAGGCGGCAGCTTACCCGCCGTAATAATCAACCTCAACCCCGGCGAGACCATGATAAGCGAGGCGGGCGGCAGGACGTGGTCGAGGGGCGCTGTGGATTCCACGGTCACCACCCTCGGCGGCGCGGGCAAGGCGCTCGGGCGGATGCTCATGGGCGAAAGCCTCTTTATGAACCTATACACGGCGCAGGAGCCGGCGGAGATAGCCTTCTCCTCCTCCTTCCCCGGAAGGATAGTAGCCCGGGAGCTTGGCCCCGGCCAGAGCATAATCTGCCAGAAGCACGCCTTCCTCTGCGCCACATACGGCGTTGAGCTTTCCATGTTCTTCCAGAAGAAGCTGGGCGCGGGCCTTGTGGGCGGCGAGGGCTTCATAATGCAGAAGGTAACGGGCCCCGGCCTCGTGTTCCTTGAGGTGGACGGCTACTGCCAGGATTACGACCTCGCCCCCGGCGAAAGGCTGGTATGCGACACCGGCGTGCTGGCGGTAATGGACGAGACCTGCTCCATGGACGTGCAGATGGTCAAGGGCGTGAAGAACATGATATTCGGCGGCGAGGGCCTGTTCGATACCGTAATAACCGGCCCCGGCAAGGTGCATTTGCAGACCATGACCATAGGCAGGCTGGCGCGGCAGATAATACCCTATATACCCAATAAAAAATAAATGAAAAGAATAGTTTCACTGCTGCTGGCGGCGCTGACGCTAAGCGCCGCAGGCTGCTCCAAGGCTCCGGAGGCGCTCGATATGCCGTCAAAAATCCAGAGCCCGGTTGAACAGGCCCTGCCAGAAAGCGGCAAAAGGCCGGACGAGATAGCCCTGCCGGAGGCTCAGACCCGGCAGGATCAGCCCGTTGTGACCGATCAGGCCGAGCCGGAACCGGATCAGACCGGGGCTGCCGCGGCAGAGCAGGCCGAGCCGCCGGCGGAAGACCCCATAACCATGGAGGGAAAAGATATGCAGATAACCTTTGACAGACTGCCCGACACGCTGGAGGAGTTCAGCGCGCTGTGCAATGACCTTACAAAGCCCGAGAATACCTGCGCCCTGTTTTTGCTGGCGCTGAACCTTTACACAAAGGACAAGGCGGCGGGAGAAAAGGCCATAGACATGCTGCGGGGCCCCCGGCCCATGACAGGCATAGACTCACAGTTCATACGGGACAGGCTGAGAGATAAAAAATACCTGCCTCTGGCCTACTTCGACGGGGCCACCCCGGAGAACGGCTACGGGCCAACCCAGCCGTATGTTTTAAACTTCTACCCCGACCAGCGGCCCCAGGACTGCGAGGAGGGGTACATGAGGCTGTTTTTAAAGACGGCGGGCGCAGACGCTGACCGGCCCATCAAGCTCAGGCAGAAGGGGGACAACTGGTATCTCTGGGAGTATTCCAGCATACTCACAGGCATTCGCGTCCCCGCCCAAGAGGATCCCTGGGCATGAGGCGGGTAGTGCTGCTTGCGCTGTGCGCGCTGCTTCTTTGCGGCTGCGCGAGGAACAACGACCTTGCGGATGCGATAGCAAGCAGCATAAGCGTATCCACCCCCCGCCCCACCATACGGCCCCTCGGTAAACCCACGGCGGAGCCAAAGCCGGCAACAGAACCCGAATCCGAGTCCGAGCCGGAGCCGGAGGCTTATACCGAGGAGGGGGCGCTGTATCTCGTAAGCCTTTACGGTGAGGACGAGGACGCCTTTGAGCTCAAGCTGCGCCCCGTGTTCAGCCTTTCCGATGAGGACATCGAGGAGAGCATGGAGCTTTACGGCCTTACTTATGATGACTTTTTCGCAAGCGAGGGCATTGTGGTATGCCCGAACGAGGAGGTTTTCCACACCGCCACGGTGCTCAAGGATTCCAACGCGGTGTTCGCGCTGTTAGACTGGGAAAGCGATGAGCCCTGGAATGAGCATATACTCCTGACGGCGGAGAAGTTCCTCGCCTATATGCGTATGATGGAGGAGGACGGCAATTCCCTGCTGGCAATCGTGACCACCTTATCCGGAATGGTCACGGGGCTTGAGCAGTTATACGTACCGTAACACAAAAAAACGCCCCTGTAAGGAGACAGACCCAAGCCGGGGATAAATGCAAAAATTCAGAAAGGAGCTATTATATGGGACTTTTTGACAAAAAATACTGCGATATATGCGGCGAAAAGATAGGGCTTTTGGGCAACCGCAAGCTGGAAGACGGCAACCTGTGCAAGGACTGCGCCAAGAAGCTGTCACCATGGTTTTCCGACAGGCGCAACAGCACCGTGGCCGAGATAAAGGAGCAGCTTGAATACCGGGAGCGCAACAAGGAGGACGTCGCCCGCTTCCACACCACGAGGACGCTGGGCAGCAGCACGCGGATACTCCTCGACGAGGACGCGCAGAAATTCATGGTTACCTATGCCCGCAACATTCAGGACGCCAACCCCGACGTGCTGGATTACTCACAGGTAACGGGCTGCCGCATCAATGTGGACGAGAGCCGCATAGAGATAGAGCGGGAGGGCCCGGACGGTAAAAAGGTAAGCTACAACCCGCCCCGCTACGAGTACAGCTATGACTTCGACGTCATAATAAGCGTCAACCACCCCTACTTCAGCGAGATGAAGTTCCGCCTCAACGACAGCTCCATAGAGCTGCAAAGCCAGGGCGGGCCGGGCTTCTCCTCCAAGGCGGTGGATCCCCGCTCCAACATGGAGTACCTCTCATACGAAAAGCTCGGCCAGGAGATAGTGGAGGCGCTTACCAGCGTGCGCCAGACCGTGCGCGATAACATAGCCGCCGCAAAGGCCCCCAGGCAGGCGGTGATATGCCCCTGCTGCGGCGCGAGCACCTTCCCGGACGCCTCCGGCTGCTGCGAATACTGCGGAAGCCCGGTAAAGTAGGGGCGATATGGCAAAGCGGCCCATGCTCAAATGGATAATAATACTCGCCGCCATGGCCCTGCTGGCAGCCTTAGGCGCGCTGGCCTACCGCCATTTCGTGACCGACCGGATAATGGACAAGGGCGGTATGGAGAACCCGAACTATGTGCAGCAGCTTGACGGCCTGAGCTACGACATGGCGGAGCAGGCGGAAGACCTTTGCGCCCCCTGGAGCAGCGATGAGGGCTACGCTGTGGCAATAGACGGCGAGACACTGACCCTCAGTGAAAACGGCGGGGAGCTGTGCGCCAAGGAATACTGCGCCATCTCCGATGGCATATACCGCATATACGCCATGGACGGCGGAAGCTTCGGCGAGTTCGACTATTTCGACTACGCCCCCGGCGTTCTGACCGGTTACATTGGCAGTGACACGGACAACCCGGTGTATGTGGAGTTTTCCCACCGATAAAGCCGAACCAATCGAAAAAGCCCGCATTGCGGGCTTTTTTATATGTGCCGGATCTGAACTGATCCTCCGTCGCCCCCATATGGGAAGGGCGCGAAGCGGCGCTGCTGCTCGCGGTGGGCTTTCTGCCTCAGAGCGCGGACGCGCTCGCCCGCGTTTTGGGTATTTACCATATAACTGGGGGATTGCTTATTTATACAAACGGGATAGTGCCTAATACGACCTCGGTTTCAGCGTCAACAACACAACGGATATTCTCAAAAATAACAACAATATCGCTGCTGTCAATTAGTTCCCTCATACCATCTTCGCAATAAACAGCTTTCAACCATTCCTCGCCAAGTAAAACAGCTTTTTTCATTTCGCCAGTTTCATAGCCCAGGTTTTCTGAAAAAATTGTGCAATTCTGAATGATGTTGTCATTTACCTCTGCTGGTATAGCGTTTGGAAAATCGTCCTGCATTGATGAAGTATACATTTTCGGTTCATTGGCAGCTATGTTGTTGCAGCCAGCCAAGGCCAACGCAAAAATGAACGTTAAAGCGAACGCTATCAGCCTTTTCATACAGTCGCCCTCCTATCTTTGAGTAATTTTATTAAGCTGCTAAGTTTATTATAGCAAGGATTTATGAACATTTCTACCTGTCGGGTTTTATGCGAGAGGTAAAGCCCGAGAAAACTCGCAGAAGTGGCAAAGGCCACTTTCGCGAAAGCTATAAGCTATGCACATACAGCGCCCGTATGGCGTTGAGCACGGCAAGGACCATTACGCCCACATCGGCGAATATTGCCGCCCACATGTTGGCTATGCCCAGCGCGCCAAGTATCAGGCAGAGCGCCTTTACGCCAAGGGCAAACGCTATATTCTGGTAGACTATGCCGATGCATTTTCTGGATATCTTTATGGCCTTGGATATCTTCATGGGGTCGTCGTCCATAAGGACTATGTCGGCGGCCTCTATGGCGGCGTCTGAACCCATAGCGCCCATGGCTATGCCTATATCCGCCCGGGAGAGTACCGGGGCGTCGTTTATGCCGTCCCCCACGAAGGCCAGCTTGCCTTTCCTGCCGGTTTCTGCAAGCAGCTTTTCTACCTCTGCAACCTTATCTGCCGGCAGCAGGTCGCTGCGGTACTGGTCTACCCCAAGCTTTTTGGCCATGTACTCCGCAACGCGGCCAATATCGCCCGTGAGCATGACGGTCTTTTTCACGCCTATCTTCTTCAGCTCGGCTATGGCCGCCCTGGAGGTGGGCTTTTCAACGTCGGATATAACTACGTGGCCGGCGTACTTGCCGTCTATGGCGATGTGTATTATGGTGCCTGAGCTGTGGCAGTCCATGTAATCTACGCCCATGCGCTTCATGAGCTTGCCGTTGCCCGCGGCCACCTCTGCGCCGTCCACCCTTGCGATGACGCCGCTGCCGCTTATCTCCTGTATGCCGGTGACCCGGTCGCGCTCTATTTCCCTGCCGTAGGCCTTTTGCAGGCTCTTGCTGATGGGATGGGAGGAGGCGCACTCCGCAAGCGCCGCGAGCTCAATAAGCTTTTCCTCCGGTATAGTGTTGTGGTGTATCCCGCTCACCTCGAACACGCCCCGGGTGAGCGTGCCGGTCTTGTCGAATACCACTATGCTGGTCTGGGACAGGGCCTCAAGGTAGTTGGAACCCTTTATCAGCACCCCCTCCTTGCTGGCACCGCCCAATCCGGCGAAGAAGCTCAGCGGAATGCTTATCACCAGCGCGCAGGGGCAGCTGATTACCAGGAAGGTCAATGCCCGGTATACCCATATTTCCCAGCCGCCCGGCATGCCCATCATGAGGTTTATAACGGGGGGCAGTATGGCGAGGGCCAATGCGCTGTAGCATACGGCAGGGGTATACGCCCGGGCGAACCTGGATATGAAGTTCTCGGAGCGGGATTTATGTGAGCTGGAATTCTCCATAAGCTCCAGTATTTTCGACACGGTGGATTCGCCGAAGGCCTTGGTGGTGCGAACCTTCAGCACGCCGGTCAGGTTGATGCAGCCGCTTATTATATCGTCCCCCGCCTTTACGTCCCGCGGGCGGCTCTCGCCGGTGAGGGCCGCGGTATCGAGGGAGGAGGTGCCATCTATGACCTCGCCGTCAATTGGCACCTTTTCGCCGGGCTGCACTACTATCACGCTGCCGGCAGGGATCTGGTCCGGATCTACCTGCTCAAGAGAGCCGTCCCTTTCGATATTGGCGTAGTCGGGACGGATATCCATCAATGCCGAGATGTTCCTGCGGCTCTTGCCTACGGCGTAGCTCTGGAACAGCTCTCCTATCTGGTAGAACAGCATTACGGATACCGCCTCGGCAAAGTCGCCGGTTTTCTCGTATATGGCCAGAGCTATGGCGCCTACGGTGGCTACGGCCATGAGGAAGTTTTCATCGAAGACCTGATGGTTGATTATGCCCCGGAAGGCCTTGCACAGTATATCGTAGCCTATGGTTATATAGCTTGCGGCGTAGAGCGCGGTCCCTGCCCAGCCGCCTATTTTGAACAGCTTCACCGCCCCAAGCAGCACAGCCGCTATGGCTATGCGGATAAGCATTTTTTTCTGTTTCCTGTTCATATGTCGCTCCCTTCGGAAAACAGCGCCCCTTTATTTTAAGGAGCGCAGAGATATTGTGAGTATTACAGATATATCTCGCAGTCCTCTTCCACCTTTTTGCAGTTATTGAGCACGTTCTTCATGACGGCATTGACATCGCTGCCTTCTGCGAATTCCACTATCAGCTTCTGGGTCATGAAATTTACTACGGCCTTTTGGATGCCCTCGGTCCTGTTGGCGGCTTCCTCCATGAGGTTGGCGCAGTTGGCGCAGTCCACCTCGATGCGGTAGGTCTTCTTCACGGTACTCATTCTCCTCTCAAAATCCATATCCCAATTTAACAATTAAGTACTTGTTTAATCGTTATGAGAAAAGTATAATCTCATCAGGGCTTAAAGTCAACACAGCCGCCGGCCTACCTTCTTTTTGGGCGAAAAGTCCTTCCAAACGGAACAGGCGGCGCAAGGAGGAGAATAATATAATATGTTGCAGCTTCCCCACCATCACCGCGACGACGACAAGACGGAGCACCTTGAGGCCTGCCTGCAAAGGGTAGAGCATTTCCAGACGGTATCCGAGCTTTTCCGCCAGCTTTCAGACAGCAGCAGGATACGCATATTCTGGCTTTTATGCCACTGCGAGGAGTGCGTGCTGAACATATCGGCGCTTATGGATATGTCCAGCCCTGCGGTATCCCACCACCTGAAGCAGCTCAAGACCAGCGGCCTGATAGTCAGCCGCAGAGAGGGCAAGGAGGTATGCTATAGGGCGGCGGATACGGAGCAGGCGAGGCTGCTGCACATTATGATAGAGCGCACCATGGAGATAGCCTGCCCGGAGGAGGATGCGGCGGAGGCAGCGGCGCCCCGTTCCCTGAACCCGGACGAAAAAGCCGTGCAGGACTACGGCGGCTACCCCCTGGAGCAGATAGAGACCATACGCCGGGTACACGACCTGCTTACCGAGGATCTTTCCAGCAGGATCACCATCGAGGAGCTTTCCAAGCGGTTCCTCATGAACCCATCTACCATGAAGGAGCTTTTCAGGGCGGTATACGGAAGCTCAATAGCCGCCCACATAAAGGAACACCGTATGGAAAGGGCGGCGGAATTATTAAAGGATACCGACCAAAGCATGGCGGAAATAGCCAATGGGGTGGGCTACGGGAGCCAGAGCAAGTTCACTGCCCAATTCCGAAAGGCCTACGGACTGCCGCCTACCGAATACCGCAGGCTTATCAGAAAATAAAAAAAGTGGCGCTTAGCCACTTTTTAGCTTGCAGAAAAACCCACGGGGTTGTTAAGGGGCCGCAGCCCCTTAAGTTTATTCCGGCTTTGACGACATGTGCGTCAAAACGGATGAAAACCCAGAGGTTTTCGTACTTTGCGGGTTTTGCCGCCCGGGAGCGTATGCGAGAGGCAAAACCTGAAAAAGACTCGCTAAAGTGGCTAAAGGCCACTTTAGCGAAATGTTTACTTTCCGATATATTCGCAGCCCATGTATTTTACCAGCACATCCGGCACCTTTACCGTGCCGTCGGGCTGCTGGTAATTCTCCAGTATGGCGGCTACGGTGCGGCCTACGGCTACGCCGGAGCCGTTGAGGGTGTGCACAAGCTCCGGCTTGGCGCCCTTTTCCCGGCGGAAGCGTATCTGGGCGCGGCGGGCCTGGAAGTCCTCAAAGTTGGAGCAGGAGCTTATCTCCACATACCTGCCGTAGCTGGGCATCCATACCTCTATGTCGTAGGTCTTGGCGCTGGAGAAGCCCAGATCGCCTGTGGAGAGCACTACTACATGATAGGGCAGGCCGAGGCCCTGCAGCACCTTCTCGGCGTCACGGGTCAGGGACTCCAGCTCGTCATAGCTGTCCTCGGGCTTTGTGAACTTAACAAGCTCCACCTTGTTGAACTGATGCTGGCGGATAAGCCCCCGGGTATCCCGGCCTGCGGAGCCGGCTTCGCTGCGGAAGCAGGCGCTGTATGCGCAATACTTGATGGGCAGCTTATCGCCGTCCACTATCTCCCCCCGCAGCATGTTGGTGACGGGAACCTCGGCGGTGGGGATAAGAAAGTAATCGGTATTGGCTACCTTGAAGGCGTCCTCCTCGAATTTGGGAAGCTGGCCGGTGCCGGTCATGGAAGCCCGGTTTACCATATAGGGAGGAAATATCTCGGTATAGCCGTTGGCGGTATGGGTATCCAGATAGTAGTTGATTATGGCGCGTTCCAGGCGGGAGCCCAGGCCCCTGTATACCGTGAAGCGGGCGCCGGTGATCTTGCCTGCGGTGGCGAAATCCAGTATGCCCAGATCCTCGCCTATGTCCCAATGCGCCTTGGGCTCGAAATCGAACCTCGTAGGCTCTGACCAGCGGCGCACCTCCACGTTGGCCTTGTCGTCCGCCCCTTCGGGCACGGACTCGTGAGGTATATTCGGCACGCTCATGAGCATGGACTGAAGCTCCTCGTCCATCTTTGCTATCTGGTCGTCCAGCTCCTTTACCCGTGCGCCCAGCTCCTTCATTTCCGCCATCAGGGCGGTGGTGTCTTCGCCCGCCTTCTTCATGGCGGGGACTTTGGCGGAGCCCTCGTTGCGCTTTGCCTTGAGCTGCTCCACCTCCTGCATTACTTCCCGGCGCTTTGCGTCCAGCTCCAAAAGGGCGGTGACGTCCGCGCCCTTATTGCGGCGCTTGCGCATGGCTTCCACCAGCGCCTCGGGATTCTGACGAATGCGTTTTATATCCAGCATTTTTCTTTCCTCCTAAAAGATATGCTTTCGCATAAATGGCATAACGCCATTTATGCGAGTTTTTTTCGGTTTTTGCCTCTCGCTGCGCTCCTGGGCGGCAAAACCCGCAGAGTGCGAAAACCTCCGGTTTTCATCCGTTTTGACGTACACGCCGTCAAAGCCGGAATAAATTTAAGGGGCTGCGGCCCCTTAACAACCCTTGGGGCTTTCGGGGGCAAAAAGGCAGTATCGGCGCCTTACATACGCTCCGGCGCCTGAAGGCCCACGAGGTAAAGGCCCTTCTTTATGGTGATCCTCGCGGCGTCCGTAAGGGCCAATCGGGCGGCGGATACGCCCGCATCCTCCGTGATTATCTGGTTGCAGAAATAGAACTTGTTGAAGGCCGTGCAGACCTCCATCGTGGCGCGGGAGACGATATAAGGCTCGTTCTTTTCCGCCGCCGCCAGCACCGCCGCCGGGAAAGCCGCTATGGCCTTGGCGAGAGATGCCGTGGCGTCGTCGGCGAAGCAGGAGACGTCCATGGCGTTAACGTCATAGCTCCCCGCCTTGCGCAGCACCGAGCAGCAGCGGGCGTGGGTGTACTGGGCGTATGGCCCCGTCTCCCCGTCAAAGTTCAGCACCTTTTTCCATGAGAAGGTCACGTCCTTTATGCGGCTGTTGTAGAGCATGCTCCACACCACCGCGCCAACGCCTACGGCCGCCGCTACCTCATCCTTATCGGGAAGGTCGGGGCTCTTTTCTTCGATTATTTTGCCGGTCTTTTCCACCGCCGCGTCCAGCACGTCCTCAAGGTATACCACGTTGCCGTGGCGGGTGGAGAGGGTCCCCTCCTCCATGGATACCATGCCGAAGTTGACGTGCTCGCAGTCCTTTACCCAATCATTGCCCATGAGCTCCAGCACCTTGAAAAACTGCTTAAAGTGCAGGTTCTGCTGGTAGGCCACAACGTAGAGGGACTTTACGAAGTCGTAGGTCTTTTTGCGGTATATTGCCGCCGCAAGATCACGGGTGGCGTAGAGCGTCGCCCCGTCGGAGCGGAGTATTATGCAGGGGGGCATATCGTATGCGGAAAGATCTACCAAGGTCGCGCCCTTGTCAACGGTGAGCAGCCCCTTCTGGCGCAGCTCGTCTATGACTGCGCCCATCTTGTCCTCATAGAAGCTTTCGCCCGCGTAGCTGTCGAAGCGTACCCCCAGCCGGTCGTATACCTTGCCGACCTCCTTGAGGGTAAGGTCCTTGAACTGCTGCCAGAGGGTGACGGCTTCATTGTCCCCGTTCTCTATCTTCTTGAACCAGGCCCGGGCCTCGTCGTTCATCTCGGGGTGCTTTTCCGCCTCCTCGTGGAAGCGGACATAGAGCTTCACCAGCTCCCGCACGGTGCATTGGGGCACCGGCTTATCCCCCCATTTTTTATAGGCCACTATCATCTTGCCGAACTGGGTTCCCCAGTCCCCCAGGTGGTTTATGCCTATGGCGTTGTAGCCCAGAGCCTTGTATATCCTGTAAAGGGAGTTGCCTATGGCGGTGCTTGGCAGATGGCCTATATGGAAGGGCTTGGCGATGTTTATGGAGGAATACTCCACGCAGACGTTCCTGCCGCCGCCAAGGTCGCTGTCGCCGTAGCTGTCGCCCTGAGTAAGCACCTTGTTGAGCGTATCCCGCACGAAGGCGGTCTTATCCGCGAAGAAGTTGAGGTATCCCCCCTTGGCCTCCATGGAGGCTATGCCGTCTATGTGGCCTATGCTCCCTGCAAGCTCTGCGGCTATGGCGGGAGGGGCCTTGCGCATGGTCTTTGCCAGGCGGAAGCAGGGGAAGGCGTAGTCGCCCATGGCGGGGTCGGGAGGAGTTTCCAGCCAGTCCTTGAGCTGCCCCGCTTCCAGTCCGGTCTGTGCCGCTATTGCGGCGGCAATGCGCTGCTTGTTTTCCATTATGTGAATTCTCCTGTGATTTTCTTTTTTAGCTATTCTTCTATTCGCATTATGTCCGCGCCCAGCGCGCGGAGCTTCTGCTCCAGGAACTCGTAGCCCCGGTCGATAAAGTGTATCTGGCTTATGGTGCTCTCGCCCTCGGCGGCAAGGGCGGCTATGACCAGGGCGGCGCCCGCCCTGAGGTCGCTTGCGCAAAGGGGCGCGCCGTAGAGCTTTTCCACTCCCTCCACCGTGGCCGTACGGGAGCTTATTGAAATGCTGGCTCCCATCTTGGCAAGCTCCGGCACGTGGTTGAAGCGGTTCTCGAATATGTTTTCCATTATGAAGCTGTTGCCCTCCGCCGTGGCCAGAAGCGCCATCATGGGCTGCTGAAGGTCTGTGGGGAAGCCGGGATAGGGCAGCGTCTTTATGTTGACGGCCCGGGGCCGCTTGTCTGCGGATACGCGTATGAAGAAGTCCCGCCCGTCGTCCCCCTCCGTGACGGTCACGCCGCACTCCATGAGCTTGGCGGATATGGCCTCAAGGTGGGTGGGGATGACGTTGTTGATTATCACGTCGCCCCGGGTGGCGGCGGCGGCTATCATAAATGTACCCGCCTCTATCTGGTCGGGTATTACGGCGTAGGTGCAGCCATGGAGCCTGCGCCCGCCCTGTATGCGGATAACGTCGGTGCCCGCGCCCTTTACGTTCGCCCCCATCATATTGAGGAAGTTGGCCACGTCCACCACATGGGGCTCCTTTGCGGCGTTGGCGATTATGGTCTGCCCCTCGGCGGCCACCGCCGCCAGCATTATGTTTATGGTGGCGCCCACGCTCACCACGTCCAGATATATCTCCGCGCCCCTGAGCCTATCCGCCCTTGCCTTTACGGAGCCGCCCTGTATCACTATATCCGCGCCCAGCGCCCGCATGCCCTTAATATGCTGGTCTATGGGCCGCTGGCCTATGGCGCAGCCGCCGGGAAGGGCTATCTCCGCCTTCTTATACCGGCCCAGCAGCGCCCCTAAAAGATAGTATGAGGCGCGCATGGAGCTGACCATTTCCCCCGTTACGCTGAAGGTGCTTATGCCGGAGGGGTCTATGCGCATACTGCCGTCCGGCGTGCGGGAAATATCCGCGCCCATGCTGGTGAGTATCTCCTCCACTATGCGCACATCCTCTATCTCGGGCAGGTTTTCCAAGAGGCAGCTTTCGCCTGAGAGTATGACGGCGGGTATTATGGCAAGGGCGGCGTTTTTCGCCCCGCTTATAGTCACCGCGCCCTCAAGGCGTTTTCCGCCGTTTATTCTGTAATACGCCATTTATGCTCCCGAAAAAAATAATTCTTTATCCAACGAGGGGATAATCCCTCTCTAACCTGATAATTATACTATGCCTGCGGTGTTTTTGGCAAGACAAACAGGACGGCAAAAAGGAGCGGCGCAGCCGCTCCCGCCGGGAGTTACTTTTCTAAGTAATATCTTGGATTGTAGGCTATGCCGTCAATCCTCAGCTCAAAGTGAAGATGTGCTTCGGTACAGCTGCCTGAGTCGCCGGCCTTGCCTATGATCTGGCCCTTGGCTACCTTATCGCCGGGAGCCACGGAGAACCGGCTCAGGTGGGCGTAGCGGGTGACGAACCCTTCGCCGTGGTCTATCTCTATGATGTTGCCGTAGCCGCCCCGATTTATGGCGCAGACCACGGTGCCTCCCTCGCTGGACAGCACCGGGTCTCCGGCCTTGGCCTCGTAGTCCAGGCCAAGATGAAGTATGCCGTCGCGCTGTCCGTAGTTTGAAATTATCTCTCCCTCCGCTACGGGGGAAGCAAAGCTGAGCGCCTCGGGCTTTCTGCCCTCTTTGCCCTCGTGCCTGCCCGGCTCGCCGCCGCTCTTTTTATCGGTGCCCTGAAGTATTACCGTATCCTGGGGTTCCACCGTAACTGTTTCGCTCTTGCTGCGGCTGGAGCTCTTTTCGCCGTTTATGTATACCGTATGGTTCACGGTGGTTCTGCTGCCCGCCCTGCCTAAGGTGAGGGTAATGCCGGTGTCGGCCACCAGTGTGGGGTCTTTCTCTACCTTTGAGTCGAAGGGCAGCTCCTTCGTTTCGCTGCTCGTCACAGTGGTAATGACCTTCAGAGGACTGCTTGAGGAGGTGAACTTTTCGTATACCCGGTCGTAGCTGGAAATGTCTTCGGGCTTTGCATCGGGCTGGGGCTGCATCTCTACCCCACTGTAAAGCTCGGTGGTACGGTCGCCGGATTCCGTCACCTTGCCGTCGAAGTAGCTCCTGACTTCCTCCAGCAGCGATTCCGCGGCCTCGGTGCTGGCCAGCACCGCCCTTGTCCTGCCGTCTATGACTATGGCGCAGGGCGTATACTGTTCCGGCGCCATGGCCTGCTCTGTGTCGGGGCTGTTCTCGGCCGTTGCCTCTTCAGCGTCGCTTACTCCGTAAGCTTTAGGCTGGGCAAGCTGTTCTCCCACATTGCTTTCGGACAGTATGGAGGTGCCGTTGTAGCATTCCGGCGGCAGAAGCGAGGAACCCTTGGCGATGCCAAACGCAAGGGCTGTTACTGGCAGCGCAATCAGCAGCAGCGGGAGCAGCCTGTCCCACTTCTTTTTTGGATCCTCGGTTATCTCGTACAGCCTGCCCGTTTCCTCATCCCATATGTACTTGCCGAAAAAGCCGTCGTCCCCCCCGCCGGCGTGCTCCGCCGCCTCTTCAACCGCCTGATCTATCATTTCGGCTTCCACGGGTATTTCCGACTCGTTATTTTCTTCAGTTAAGATGTCTTTTTCTTCTTCCATGGCGGTATTATACCCTATTTCGCCATATACCGCAATCAGGGCAGGGGCACGGTAGCCTCGGTTTTGCCCTTGGGGTATTCGCAGGAATCGTAATAGGGGGAGTAGGTGTAGATGTATATATCGCTGTCCCTGAAGTCCAGTATGCGCATGTACCCGCCTCCGCCGGCCTTGCTGCCCTGGAAGTTGGAGAGAATGGCGTATACCGTCCTGTCCGGATCGCCGTCGCCATCATCGTCAAGCTGCACGTTTTTGTAGGAGATATCCCGGCAGTGGCCGCACAGCACCAGAAAAACGTTGGGGTTGGCCTTTACTATCTTTTCGAATATGGCCTTTCCCTGGGTGGTATAGGCGGCGCTCTTTTTAAGGTAGCTGTGGGTAATTATTATGGCGTCCCTGCTGCTGTATTGCCGCAATACTCCGTTTATCCAGTTTACCTCGTCTTCACCGGGTCCCTTGTTGGAGAAGGCTATGCCCATGAATATGTAGTCCCGGCCGTTTGCTGAAAACAGCTCGTAGCGGCTGCCGGTATCGCCGTATTCCTGAGACATGGAGGCGGGGCGGAGGCTGAGCACGTATTTCAGGAAGTTGGCGTAGTTCATCCTATAACCTATATCGTGGTTGCCGCATGCCGCAAGGAAGGGGATCGACGCGCCGCTGAGTATGTCCATGGATTCCCTGGCCTGCCGCCACTGGTCCTCGGAGCTCCAGCTGCCTACCACGTCGCCGGTATGGAAAACAAAGCGTATATCCAGAGCCGCCCTGTTGTCGGCTATCCACTGGGTCATGCCGTCGAAGATGGGCTTGTAGGCATTGTGATAGTTCTGGGTATCGCTGAGCCATGCTATGGTGAAGGCCTGTGCTTCTGAGAACAAAAGCGCAATGCACAGCACAAATGGGGCCAGTAAGCGTCTTACCCTAAACATCAAAAAAGTCACTCCTTAAAATATATGAGACTTTCGAAAAAGTGGCTGAACGCCACTTTTTCGAGCTTTTACGGGTTTTGCCTCTCGCATTAGCTCCCGGGCGGCAAAACCCGCAAAGTACGAAAACCTCTGGGTTTTCATCCGTTCTGACGCACATGTCGTCAGAGCCGGATTGAATATAAGGGGCTGCGGCCCCTTATCAACCCCGGGATTTTCGACAGACTGGTATATATAAGCGTAATGCAATAAGCTTTATTTGAGCCTGAGCCGGAGGTCGTCTCCCTCCAGCCGCAGCACCATGGTCTCCCGGGGCGCTACGAGGCGGGAAAAGAATCTGTCTCCGTAGCTTGCGAGAATGTCGTCAAGGCTCCTGTTGGTGGCCCAAAGGGTGGCCTTCCTGGCGCTCTGCCGCTCGTTGAGGATGGAGAACAGCGTCTCTCTGGTGACGGAGTTTATCATGGGCTCTGTGCCCAGGTCGTCTATTATCATGAGATCAGGGCCGAGGATGTCCGGACTTTCGCCCCTGCCCCGTATGCTCTCCATAAAGGCGTTGATGAGGTTGTAGGCGGAGGCCTTGTATACGTCGTAGCCCCTGGAGGATACCTCCAAAGCTATAGCGTTTAGCAGGTAGCTCTTGCCGAGACCTGTGCCGCCCATGAGCAGTATCCCCATAGGGTCGCACTTTGGGAAGGCCATTGCGTACCCCTGGCAAAGCTCCTTTGCCTTCAGGGCAATGCGCTTCTGGCGGTCGCACGGGTATATGTCGGAGCGAAACAATGCGAAACTCTGTTGCGTATCGATACCCGACGTAGCGTACATTTCTTCCAGAATGCGGGCTTTCATGCAGGGACAGAGCTTTTTCACCGTATCCCCCACATAACCGGTATCGTTACAGGCTTTACAGCGATAGTGTGGCAACATATGGTCTGGCGGCAAACCGGCCGAAAGAAGCAAATTCAGCTCTTCTTTGTCCAGCTGCTCAACTTTATTGCGAAGCTCAGACGAGTCCTCGTTCCGCATTATCATAAGGCCTGTGTCGAAGGCCAGACGGCGGCGCTGGTCGGCTATTTCCCTGAGCCTCGGTATGGCCGTACATGCGGCCTCCCGGCGCTCCCCGGCCTCCCGCTCCGCCCTTTCGCGCCTCATTCTGTATTCGTATATCAGCTCCGGCGTAGGCTTCATTTTTTGTCCTCCTCGTCCTCCAAGAGGGTTATTCCGATGCTCTTTAGATCCTCGTCGGAGTATTTGCGCTGGCCGTAGTTCATAAAGTAAGAGGATTGCTGCTTTTTGCCGCCCTCTGCGGCGGGTTGCTTTTCCAGCTCCTCTATGGCCTTCCTGGCCTGCTGCAGAGTGGTAACGCCCTTTTCGTGCAGCTGCTCTATGAGCCGGCGGGTCCTGTCGAAGGGGTGGCTGTAGCCTGCTGAGCGTTCAGCTGCCAGCAGCACCGCCTCCGGCTGCATGTGCCAGGATACCGTCCATGTGCTTACCGCTTCCTTTTCCCTGCGCCCCGGCGCGCCCTTTAGCCCGGCGCGGGAATAAATCTCCCGGGCAAGCTCCTCGGTGAGGGCGGCGGACTTAATGGCCTCCTGCACCCCTCCCTCCATGCGCATGCCCTCCAGTATGGCGTTCAGGTATGCGAAGGTGGGCTTATCTGAAGAGGTCATGGCGGGGCAGGCGGAAAGTATCTCGTCCAGCGTCATGCCCCATTCCTCGGTCCATTTTTTATACAGGGCAAGCTCGTCCTCAGTGGCCATGCGTCCCTTGCGCCAGCGGGCAAGTATGGCCTTTGCGCCGCCCTGAAGCTCGGTGTCCAGCTTTATGCGCTGCTCCGCGTCTGCGGCGGTAAGCACCCCTTCTTTGGCCCATTCCCGGGCCATCTTGTCCATGAACTGTATCTTGACGGAGGGCCCCTTCAGCTCCATGCAGCGGCGTACAAGCATTACTGCCGCCGCCTCCTCCAGGCCGAATACCTCTATCCAATCGTATATCTTTGAAAGCTCGCCGGGGGTGAGCACCCGCGCGCCGCATACCTGACGAAGCGCCGAAACGAGCGGGGCGTACTTGCGGGTGCCGCCGGTGACGGGCCCTGCCTGAACGGATAAATATTCAACGCTTAACGGCTCCTGTTCCACTATGCGCAGCAGGCCCATGTCCTGCCAGTATAAGAAGGCCTCCACCGCCTTGGCGCTGTCGATGCCGAGGGACGCGCAGAGGTCGGCGTTTTCCAGCCTACGGCAGCCGCACTGCATAAGGCCGAAAAGGTATACCTTGCAGTATAGCTCGGGTGCCTTGGGCATGTACTCCAGTATGAAGATGTTCTGCACAGAGGTACAGCCTATCAGGGCCGCACCCTGCTCAAAGCCGCAGCGTATCATTTATGGTGCCTTTCGTGAGTGTATTTTATAAAATCAGTATTTATACAGCATTTCTGCCGGTTAATTCATCTGTATGTGCGTATATGGTATGTTACATTACTTTGCTCTTATCTTGCAGGTGAAATCATTGGTGGTCATCTTATACAGGCATACGGCATCCGCCATACTGGCGGTGAAGGGTGCCTCTATGCCCGCCTGATGCTTCATTATCCTGTTCAGGGCGTATATTTTTTCTTCCGTATACTCTATGAACTCCACATTGCCGGTACCTATGACGCTGGCGAAGGTGTAGCCATAGGCGCAGGGGTTCACGGCTTCAACAAGCTCGCCCCGGCCGTCCAGCTCGAGGCATACCGTGGGGTTCTTTTTTAGTATTTCCAGCTTGCGGCCCTCTTTGGCGCTGTGAAAGTAGAAGGTCAGCGCGCCGTCCGCGTACTCATAGCCGTAGTTAAGCGGCACTATGTAGGGGACGCTGCCGTCTGTCATGGCGAGGCGGCAGACCTTGCATTCGGATACAAGCTCCAATATTGCGCATATGTCGGTTATCTCCCTGTCCTTGCGGCGCATTGCCTGTTCCTCCGTATATTTTTATTATACCGGTTTTTCGCTTAAATTCAAAACACAGGGAGCGAGCTGGCTCACCCCCTGTGGAAAAAAGCATCGTTTTACTTCTTTACGTCGTTATCGTTGAATGGGTCGCCGCACTGGGGGCAGAACTTGGGCGGGTTCTTGGGGTCATTGGGCTCCCAGCCGCACTTGTCGCACTTGTAAAGAGGTGCGGAGTCGGGCTTCTTCGCGCCGCACTCCATGCAGAACTTGCCCTTGTTCACCGCGCCGCAGCTGGTGCAGGTCCAGCCTTCAGCCTTGGGCTGGGGCTTGCCGCACTCCATGCAGAACTTGCCGGTGTTCACCGCGCCGCACTCGCACTTCCAGCCGTTGGCTGCGGGGGCCGCAGGAGCCGCCTGCTGAACGGGCTGCTGAACGGGCTGCTGATACTGCTGTTGCTGCTGACCCATCTGGAACAGGTTGCCAACGTTGCCGCCCATGCCCTGAGCCATGTTGATGCCGGCGAAGGCTGCGAATGCGCCTGCACCCTCGTTTTTGGCAGCATTCTGCATTGCCGCGCCCTGAGAGCTTGCCAGATATGCAGCCGCCATAGTGGGATCCCTGAGGGCTGCGCTCTGCTGCAATTCTTTGATGCGCTGCTCGTCCTCGTCGCTGGCCTTGATGGAGCTGATGCCAAGGGAAACCATCTCTATGCCGCGGAGATCCCGCCACTTTGCGGAAAGCTCCTCGTTCAGGCACTGGGCCAGCTCTGTGGTGTGGCCGGGGAGGGAGCTGTACTTTATGCCCATGTCGCTTATGCGGGCGAAGGCGGGCTGGAGCGCGGTCATCATCTCGGAGCGCATCTGGGAGTCTATGCGGTCCCGGGTGTAGCTGTCGGTGACGTTGCTGCATACGTTCTTGTAGAACAGCATGGGGTTGGTTATCTTATAGGAATATTCGCCGAAGCACTTTACGGATACCTCAAGCTCCAGTCCCGCGCCTATGTTGTTATATACCACGCGGAAGGGGACGGGGTTGGCGGTGCCGTACTTGTTGCCGATTATCTCCTTGGTGTTGAAGTAATAGATACGCTGGTCCTTCGCCGGGTTAGCGCCGAAGGTGAAGCGCTTCTTCAATATCTCCCAGGTGGACTTGAGGTTGCCGCCAAGGTTGCCGTAGAATATGGAAGGCTCGGTGGAATTGTCCCACACGAAATCTCCTGCCTGCGCAGAGAACTCCACTATGGCGCCCTGCTCTACGATCATCATGCACTGGCCCTCGTTTACGGCGATAATGGAGCCGTTGGTGATGATGTTGTCCTCGCCCTTGGCGTTGGCGTTGCGGCTGCCCGTGCGCTTTACGCCCTTGGTCATCAGGACGTTCTCCGGCATGGAGTCGCAGTAGAAGTATTCGCGCCACTGATCGGCCAGTACGCCGCTCAGCGCGCCTATTCCTGCCTGTAAAAGACCCATGTTGTTATATATCTCCTTTCAGAATGTAGGGAAATGAAATGAGTATCCATATTTAAGGCTATTATATCACATGTCGCCGTTTTGCGCTATTAAGACTTTGTAAACCTGAGGTGGCCGCGAAAAAGACAACAGTCCGCAGGACACGAACATGGAAAAACATGATATAAGCTCTTTACAACGGCAAAATTTGATATATACTATTATTAGATGTCCTTTGAATACGGACACAGAGAAGGTCAATTCCCCGGCAAATCTTATTTTATAAAACAGGAGCGGCAAAAAAATGGAAATGATGGACGCATTGGTAAAAGCGGCACCGGAAAAAGGGCTTGTTCTGACTCAGGTACCAAAGCCTGTGCCCGGCATGGGCGAAGTGCTTATCAAGATCCACAAGACCGCTATATGCGGCACTGACGTACACATCTACAACTGGAACCAGTGGGCGCAGGAGACCATAAAGCCCCCCATGGTGATAGGCCACGAGTACGTGGGCGAGATAGCGGAGCTGGGCCCCGGCGTAACGGCCTACCACGTAGGCCAGATAGTATCCGGCGAAGGCCATATTGTATGCGGCCACTGCCGCAACTGCCGTGCCGGCAACGGTCAGTACTGCCGCCACACAAAGGGCGTGGGCGTGAACCGTGACGGCGCGTTTGCGGAATACCTCTGCATACCGGCAAGCAATGTGGTGCCCATACCAGATGGTATCCCGGAGGACGTGGTATCCTTCTTTGACGCGCTGGGTAATGCCACACATACCGCCCTCATGTTCGATGTGATAGGCGAGGACGTGCTCATCACCGGCGCAGGCCCCATAGGCATGATGGCCACCGCCATCTGCAGGCGCAACGGCGCACGCAGCGTAGTGGTCACCGACGTGAACGACTACCGGCTGGAGATGGCAAGGAAGATGGGCGCCACAGCCACGGTGAACGTAGCGCACGACAAGCTGGAGAGCATATTCGGGCCCCAGCACATGGTAGAGGGCTTTGACGTAGGCCTGGAGATGAGCGGCAACGTAGCGGCCCTGAACACCATGATAGACAACATGCGCAACGGCGGCAAGATCGCCCTTCTGGGCATACACCCCGGCAACATAGAGATAAACATAAACAAGGTCATCTGGAACAGCCTGACCCTTCAGGGCGTATACGGCCGCAAGATGTACGAGACCTGGTACAAGATGATAACCATGGTGGAGGGCGGCCTTGACATGACTCCCATGATTACCCACCGCTTCAACTATCGCGATTTCGACAAGGGCTTCGAGGCCATGAACAGCGGCAGGAGCGGCAAGGTAGTGCTTGACTGGACAAAGTAAGGGAATCCCGCAATAAAAAATAACATAGAAAGGAACAGCATATGAAATCCGCACTTAAGCATTACGGCGAGATGCTCCAAAGCATCAGGGAATCCGGCACCTATAAGAACGAACGCATAATCACTACCCCCCAGAAGGCGCGCATAGACACCACCGAGGCGAAGAACGTGCTCAATATGTGCGCGAACAACTACCTTGGCCTTTCCGACAGCAAGGAGCTTATTGAGGCCGCAAAGGCCAGCTATGACAAATGGGGCTTCGGCCTCTCCTCCGTGCGCTTCATCTGCGGCACTCAGGGGCTGCACAAGGAGCTGGAGCATAAGATAGCCAACTTCGTAAAGATGGACGACTGCATACTGTACTCCTCCTGCTTCGACGCAAACGGAGGCCTGTTCGAGACCCTGCTGGGCCCCGAGGACGCCGTGATATCCGACGAACTGAACCACGCCTCCATAATAGACGGCGTGCGCCTCTGCAAGGCCAAGAGGTATCGCTATAAGAACAACAATATGGAGGACCTTCGCGCCCAGCTTCAGGACGCAAAGGATTCCGGCTGCAAGATAAAGCTCATCGCCACCGACGGCGTGTTCTCCATGGACGGCTACATAGCCAACCTCAAGGGCATATGCGACCTGGCCGACGAGTTTGACGCGCTGGTAATGGTGGACGACAGCCACGCAGTGGGCTTCATGGGCGAGCATGGCCGGGGCACCGCCGAGTATTGCGGAGTTGAAGGCCGGGTGGATATCATCACCGGTACCCTGGGCAAGGCTCTGGGCGGGGCCTCTGGCGGCTACACCGCCGCAAGGCAGGAGATAGTGGATCTGCTCCGCCAGCGCAGCCGTCCATACCTTTTTTCAAATACCGTTGCCCCCGCTATCTGCGCCGCGGCCTGCAAGACCATAGATATGCTGACCGAGAGCACCGCCCTCCGGGACAAGGTACACGAAAATGCCCGCTACTTCCGCGCCGAGATGGAAAAGTGCGGCTTCGACCTGCTGCCCGGCGAGCATCCCATAGTGCCCGTAATGCTCTATGACCCCAAGGTAGCCAACGAGTTCGCCGCCCGAATGCTCAAGAAGGGCGTATACGTGGTAGGCTTCTGCTATCCCGTGGTACCCAAGGGCAGGGACCGCATACGTACCCAGATCTCCGCCGGCCATACCAAGGAGGATCTTGACTTCGCGGTCAAGTGCTTCAGGGAAGTCAAGGAAGAGATGGGACTGTAACCTGTAAAAGCAAAAGAAGGAGCTTTCGCTCCTTCTTTTTTATTTTTATTCGAAAAGCCTTTTAAGGCTCTCGGAGTAGGGCGGGCGGCATATGCCCTTTTCCGTGATAATGGCGGAGATAAGCGAATTGTCCGTCACATCGAAGGCGGGGTTGTAGCACTTGACATCGGGCAGCGCAACAGGCTCCGCGAAGAAGCTGCTCCGGATCTCTTCCCCGTCCCGGAGCTCGATATTTATGTCCTCCCCTGTGGTGCAGCTCATATCTATGGTTGAGGTAGGGCCCAACACGTAGAAGGGTATGCCGTAGTGCTTTGCAAGTATGGCTACGCCGCTGGTGCCTATTTTGTTTGCTGTGTCGCCGTTGGCGGCTACCCTGTCGCAGCCCACCATGCAGCACTGCACCCAGCCGTTTTTCATGACTATTGACGCCATGCTGTCGCATATAAGGGTGACGTCCACGCCGGCGTTGTACAGCTCAAAGCTCGTAAGCCGCGCGCCCTGCAAAAGGGGCCTGGTCTCGTCCGCGAATACCCTTATGTCCATGCCCCGCTCCTTTGCAAGGAACAGCGGCCCCTGCCCCGTGCCGTAGCGGGAGGTGGCCAGCGGCCCGGCGTTGCAGTGGGTCAGCACCCCGTCCCCATCGTGAAGGAGGGAAAGGCCGTATTCGGATATTTTGCGGCACATCTCCATATCCTCGCTGTGTATGGCAAGGCACTCCCGCTTCAGCGCCGAAAGCACCGCCTCCACAGGCATATCCCGGTGATCCTCAGCGGCGTCCAGCATGCGGTTCAGCGCCCAGCTGAGGTTTACCGCCGTAGGGCGGGAGCCGTTGAGATAGCGGCAGTCCTCCACCCAGTGGTCGTAGAAATCGTCGAAGGAATCGTGGGGGGCCTGAAGGGCCAGGCAGTAGGCGCAGTAGCCCGCGCATATGCCTATTGCCGGAGCGCCGCGCACGCGGAGCATGGCTATCGCCTCGAACATCTCCTCTCTTGTGGTAAGCGCTATGTATTCCAGCCTGTTGGGCAGCAGCGTCTGATCGATTATCACCACCGAGCGCCCGTCGTCGGAAAGCTTTATGTTATCTGTATGAGTGACTTCTTCCAGAGGGGATTTCATTGGGAACGGCTCCTTTTGTGTATTTGCATAATAATAATACCAACATCGGAGCTTATCTTCAAGAAACATTGTCAACAGGCTGTGAAGTTGGGCAAAACGGCTTGAATAATCGGCGTGGGCTGGTCTATAATACAAAGTTGTGAAGGCTTTGCCTTTTCAATAAGAAAAAACTATGGGAAAGAGATGTAAAAGCAAATGACCAAGGTTGATATTTTTTCCGGCTTTCTGGGCGCTGGCAAGACCACCCTTATAAAGAAGCTCATAGCCGAGGCCTACAAGGGCGAAAGGCTGGTGCTCATAGAGAACGAATTCGGCGAGATAGGCATAGACGGCGGCTTCATGCAGGACGCCGGGATAGAAGTTACCGAGATGAACTCCGGCTGCATCTGCTGCAGCCTGGTAGGCGACTTCGGCAAGGCGCTCAGGAAGGTTGTGGACGAGTACGCCCCCGACCGCATACTTATAGAGCCCTCCGGCGTGGGCAAGCTCAGCGACGTTATACGGGCGGTGCAGAACGTAGGCTCTGACGCCCTGCAGCTCAACAGCTTCACGGCCGTTGTGGATGCAAACAAGTGCAAGATGTACATGAAGAACTTCGGGGAGTTCTTCAACGACCAGGTAGAGCACGCCAACGCAATTATACTCAGCCGCACCGGCGAGATAAGCCCGGATAAGCTGAATACCGATATAGCCCTTCTCCGGGAGCACAACCCGAATGCCTCCCTCATAGTCACCCCCTGGAGCGAGCTGACAGGCGCCCAGATACTGGAGGCCATGGAAAAGCGCAACACCCTTGAGGCAGAGCTTGAGCTTCTCAGGGAGGAGAGCCGGCATGAGCATCACCACCATGAGGATGACGACGATGAGCACGAGTGCTGCGGACATCACCATCACGACGATGACGACGATGAGTGCTGCTGCGGCCACCACCATCACGACGATGACGATGAGCACGAGTGCTGCGGGCATCACCATCATGACGGCGAAGAGCATGAGCATAATCACCATCACGACGGCGGGGAGTGCGACGATCCCGAATGTGAGTGCCATCATCACCATCACCATGCCGACGAGGTGTTTACCAGCTGGGGAGTGGAGACACCCAAGGCCTTTACCATGGACGAACTCAAGGCAGACCTTGCGGCGCTGGACGATGGGGAGAAGTACGGCGCCGTGCTGCGCGCCAAGGGCATAGTAAAGGGCGAGGACTGCTGGATACACTTCGACTACGTGCCCGGCGAGAGCAATATACGCACAGGCTCCGCTTCCGTTATGGGCCGCCTCTGCGTCATAGGCTCCAAGCTCAACGAGCATGAGCTTTCCGAGCTGTTCGGCGTCTGATGAAGGGAACGTAAGCGCTTTATGAAGGAGATCCCAGTATACATGTTCACCGGCTTCCTGGAGGGGGGCAAGACCCGCTTTATGCAGGAGACGTTGGAGGACGAAAGGTTCAATTCCGGCGAAAAGACGCTGCTTTTGCAGTGCGAGGAGGGCATTGAGGAGCTGGACCCCTCAAGGTTCCCTGGCGGCGGAAAGAACATACTGATACAGGAGATAGATTCCCCGGAGCAGATAAACGCCGATTACCTGAACGAGCTGGCGAAAAAAGCAAAGGCCGAGCGGGTGCTCATAGAGTACAACGGCATGTGGAACCTGAACGACCTTGCTCAGGCCATGCCGGAAAACTGGATAGTTTATCAGGAATTCATGTTTGCGGATGCCAGGTGCTTCCTCAGCTACAACGCCAACATGAGGAGCCTCATGGTGGACAAGCTGATGACAGCCGAGCTCATAGTGCTCAACCGCGCCACGCCGGACCTTGACAAGATGGAGATACACAAGGTAATCCGCGGCGTGTCCCGCCGTGTGAACATCGCCTACGAGTACCCTGACGGGAGGGTAGAGTACGACGAGATAGAAGACCCCCTGCCCTTCGACGTGAACGCCGACCCCATAGTAATAGAGGACAGCGACTATGCCCTCTGGTACAGGGATATGTCCGAGGAGATGGAAAAGTATTCGGGCAAGACGGTGCGCTTCAAGGCCCTCATAGCCAAAAACGCCAAAATGCCCGACAACATGTTCGTGGCGGGCCGTCACGTCATGACCTGCTGCGTGCAGGACATACAGTACAGCGGCCTCGTATGCAAGTGGCTGGACGCAAACAAGCTGAAGAACCGCACCTGGGGCACGGTGACCGCAAAGATAGAGCTGCGCTTCAGCAAGTTTTACGGGCGCAAGGGCCCGGTACTAAACATAATCTCAGTGGAGCCCGCCGAAAAGCCCGAGCAGGAGGTCGCAACTTTTTATTGATGAAGTACAAAATAAATATCCCGCGGCGCAGCCGTGGGATATTTATTATTTTATTGCCTATATTTTTCCAGCCTTTTCCCTGCCCACAGAGCCAGCGCCAGCTTGGCGAGGTCCGGCACTATGAAGGGAAATACGCACTTGGAGAGGGCGGCAAGAAGCGTTATGGGCCCCTTCGTGTCGCCGTAAACCTTTACGAACCAGAGGGTGCCGAAGGCATAGCAGGCCAGCAGGCCGAGGAACAGCGCCAGCGTCTTAGCCCAAAGCCCCGCCTTATTGCGGCAGAGCAGGCCATAGATGGGGCATAGGAGCAGGAAACCGGCTATGTAGCCGCCGGTGGGCCCGAGAAGCGCCCCCATGCCGCCGTTAAAGCCGGAAAACACCGGCGCGCCCATAGCGCCCAGCAGTATGTACAGCGCTATGGCTATGGCACCGCCCTTGGCGCCCAACAGCAAAAGCGTCAGGAAAACGCCGAAGGTCTGCATGGTGAAGGGGGGCTGAGTGGGTATCGACAGCCATGCGCAGGGGGCGAGAAGGGCCGCGCAGAGGGCGATGCGTGTCATGCGTTTTGTAGTCATACGGTAAGTGTTATCTCCTCAGTTTTAAAGAAATAAGCCGGGCAAGATCCTCCGCGCTGCCGGAAAACAGTTCCCCGGCGTCCTCATAGAGCTGCCGCCGCTGTGCGAATATCTCCCGGAGCCTGCCCGCTCCGCCAGAAAGGAGCGGCCTGTCTGCGGCGTCTATATCCGCCACGGTTTCTTCGATATCGCGGAATATCCAGATTATATCACCGGTGCGGCGCATGAATTGTATATTCTCACCTTGGCACACTATGCCGCCCCCCGTGGAGACTATGCCGCAGGGCTGGTTTTCCAAGGAAAACAGGGCTTTTTGCTCCATCTTTCTAAAATGCGCCTCGCCGTATTCCTTAAAAATTTCGGGTATCGTCATTCCGGAACTACGCTGAATGATTTCGTCGATATCGTAAAAGGGCAGCTTCAGCGCCTCCGCCGCGGCGCGGCCCTTGGTGGTCTTGCCGCAGCCCATCATGCCAATGAGGTATATCATAGCCCCTCCATGCAGTTCAATATTCCCAAACACAGCGCCGCCTCCGCCGCAGCCAGGCCCCGGAGGGCTATGCAGCTGTCATGCCTGCCCCCTACAGTTATCCGGGCGTTTTGCAGCTCCCGCAGGTTTACCGTGTGCTGGGGCTGAGCTATGGAAGGGGTAGGCCGGAAAGCCACCCTGAGAAGCACAGGCGCGCCGTTGGCCATGCCGCCGTTTATACCGCCGGAATTATTGCTCTCGAAGGCTATTTTGCCGTCTTTTATCCTTATGCCGTCGTTGGCGTCGCTGCCATGCATATCCGCCATGCGGAAGCCCGCGCCGAATTCGACGCCCTTCACCCCGGGAACGGCGTACATTATTGAAGCTATTGAGCTTTCCAGCCCCTCCCATAGAGGGCCGCCGGTCCCTACGGGCAATCCCAGCGCGCAAAGCTCCACGCTGCCGCCTACGGAATCGCCCCGCTCCGCCGCCTCGCCTATCCTGTCCTCCATGGCCCTGCGGGCGCTTACGTCCAAAACGGGAAAGTCGGAGCCTCTCAACCTGTCCAGCGTATGTCTGTCCACCTGCAGCGGGTCGAAGGGAGAGTCCAAAGCTCCGCCGATATCGTAATAATGCCCGCCTGCGGTCATGCCCCTTTGCATCAGCAGCTGCCGGGCCACGGCCCCTGCGAATACCAGAGGCAGCGTCATGCGGCCGGAGAATATACCGCCGCCGGAGGGTATGCCGCCGTATTTTATGTACGCCGGGTAGTCGCAGTGGGAGGGACGGGGCAGTGAGGATATGTCCGCGTAATCCTTCGGTCTGAAGTCCGAATTTTCAAATTCCACACGAAGCGTATCTCCCGTGGTCACGCCGCCGCGCACGCCGGAAATGTATATTGGAACGTCGGCCTCCGTCCGGGAGGTAACGCCTTTTTTGCTTACGCCCCTGCGCCTTTCAATGTCCCGGGAAATGATTTCCCCGTCCAGCCTCAGCCCCTTTGGCAGCTCCATGGTAAGGCCCATCCGCTTTTCGTGTGAGCCGCCGTAGATATCAAGCTTTATGCTCCCCCATGGCCTCATGATATGCTGCCTCCCAGCTGTCTGTATTCACCAAAGAACCCCGGCGCGGATTTGCTGACGCACTCCGTCCCATTAAGCTCTATCCCGCCGCAAAGGCCCGCCGCCATTATCAAAAGCATGGCTATGCGGTGGTCGTTATGGCAGAGGCAGGCTGCGCCGTGCAGCTTCCCGCCGCCCCTTATGGTGAATCCGTCGGGAGCCTCATCTATATCCGCCCCCAGCCTTTTAAGCTCGGTTGCGATGGCGCTTATCCTGTCGCACTCCTTGAAGCGCAGCCGCCCGCCGTTTTTGACCACGGTGCTGCCTTCTGCCGCCAGAGCCGCCAGCGCTATGGCGGGGGCAAGATCCGGAGTGTCGGATACGTCTACGTCTATACCGCGAAGCCGGCCGGGGGATACCGTGACGCTGCCGCCGCCCATATCCACCCTTGCCCCCATGCGGTCCAGTATGCTGAGCATTGCCCTGTCTCCCTGTATGGAACCGGGGTCCAGGCCCGTCACGGTTACGGGACCGTATACCGCGCCCGCCGCTAAAAACAGCGATGCGTGGGTATAGTCCCCCTCAACGGTCACGTCCGCGGCCTTGAGCCGCCGGGGCTTTACCAGTATGGTGTCCTGGCCCATCCATTGGCTCTCGCCGCCGAATGCGGAGAGCGAGGCGCGGGTCAATTCGACGTAGCTTTTGCTCTGTAGGGGAGTGGTGAGCCGTATGCGGCTTTCCCCCTCCAGCAGCGACAGCGCCAACAGCAGCCCGCTTATATATTGGGAAGAAACGTCTCCCCTTATGGGAAACTCCCCGGGGCCGAAGCTCCCGGAGACGCTGAGCTTCTCCGCTGCTACACCCTTGCTTTTGAGAAGCTCTGTTACGGGCTCCATTGGCCGGGCGGCCAGCGACGGTGACAGCATAAACTCCGCCCTCCCCCCAATGAGGGGAGCAACGGGGTAAAGCAGCCTGTATGTGGCGCCGGAATCCCGGCAGTCAAGGCGGAGGACGTCTGGCTTTGCATTTATGCCTGTTATTTCAAGGGTGTCGTCCCGGAATACGGCCGCGGCCCCGAGGGCGCGTATGCAGTCGAGGGTAGCGGTCAGGTCGTCAGGCAGCTCCCCCGGCAGACCCCGTATGACGCTTCTGCCTTGGGCCAGGGCGGCGCATATCATGTATCTGTGTGCGGCGCTCTTTGAGGGTATGGCTGTCACGGAGCCATGGGGCCGCCCGGAAAACCGCGTCATCGGGCCAGACTCAGCGCCCTGTCGCAAAGCTCCCCTATGGGCATGGCGATCACGGCAGCCTGTCCGATCTTCTTCAGGAACACGGCGTTGACGGTTTCGCCGTCCCCCTTCTTATCCAGCAGCATGGCGGCGCGGAAGGCATCTTTGTCTATATTCTCCATCTCTGTGGGCAGCCCGGCGGCGGAAAGGGCAGATATGAGCTGCTCCGCCGTGCCCGGCTCGGTCAGCCCCATGCTCTCGCCTATTTTTGCCATGGCTACCATGCCTATGGATACGCCGCAGCCGTGCAGCAGCTCAAAGCCGCTTGCCCGCTCCAGCGCGTGACCTATGGTGTGGCCGAAGTTCAGCTCCCGGCGAATGCCGGTATCCTTGGGGTCAGCCTGAACGTAGCCCGCCTTTATCATGGCGGTGCGGTATACGGTTCGGGTGAGGTCGTCCTCCCCTGAGTTAAGGTCGCCCGAGGATATGGCGCCGCACTTTATGACCTCAGCCATGCCGGAGGCGAGGTGCTCCCTGGGCAGTGTGGAAAGGAGGGCTGTATCTGTCACCACCAGTACGGGCTGGTAGAATGTGCCTATGAGGTTTTTGCCCCGGGGATGGTCTATGGCCACCTTTCCCCCGATGGAGGAATCCGCCTGGGCCAGCAGCGTGGTGGGACAGTGTACGAGGGGCACGCCCCGCCTGTACGTGGCTGCGGCAAACCCCGCCGCGTCCCCTACGGTGCCGCCGCCAAAGGCTATCACCGCGTCTGAGCGGCCTATCAGGTTGTCCATAAGGCCGGAATATATGTCGAAAAGCCTGTCACGGCTCTTTATCTCCTCGCCGGGGGGCAGTATGATGCTGCCGGCTCTGACCTTTGCCCGCTCCAGCGTGGCCATGATGGTATCGAGGTGCAGCTTTGCCACAGTCTCGTCCGTCACCACCGCCGCCCTGCGGAAGCCGGTGAACAGGCCCTCTTCCTTTATCATGCCGGGACCTATCTGTACGCTGTATTCCCGGTTGTCTGCGTTTACGGAAATTCTCATGTCAATTTACTCCAAGGGCATCTCATGCCATACTATTTCAGCACCTATAATAACACATATCCGTCCCAATATCATCATAGCGTCTGGAAAAAAACCGTGGCGTAGTGTAAACTATATATGATTAAAAAAGCGACAGGAGGCTTAAATATATGCTGGAAAAACTCAGGAAGGCTATGAAGACTGCCGATATAGACATGCTGCTGATACCCTCGGCAGACCCCCACGGTTCGGAGTACCCGGAGGAATACTTCAAGGCACGCAAGCACTTTTCGGGCTTTACGGGCAGCGCCGGAACTCTGCTCATATGGCAGGGGGGCGCCGGGCTTTGGACGGACGGAAGGTATTTTCTTCAGGCGGAGAGGCAGCTTGAGGGCAGCGGCATAGACCTGTTCAAGATGCGGGAGCCGGGCGTTCCCACGGTGGATGAGTTCATAGCGGAAAACATAAAGGGCGGCGTATTGGGCGCTGACCTTCGCACCATATCCGCCAGCGAGGGCATGGAGCTTGAAAAGGGCGGAGCCATATTAAAGGACTGCCGCAGCCTGATAGACGGCTGCTGGGAGGGAAGGCCGGAGCTTTCAAGGGAGCCGGCGTATGTGCTGCCTATGGAGCTTGCGGGGGTATCCTCATCGGATAAGCTTGGGGCTGTCCGCGCCGAGATGGCAAGGTGCGATGCCAATGCATGCATATTTACGGATCTTGCGGATATAGCGTGGCTGTTCAATATACGCGGCAACGACGTAAAGTATCTTCCCGTGGCCCTGTCCTACGCCATAGTTGAAAAGCAGAAGGCATATGTATTCATGGATGCTGCCAAGGCGGCCCCCATAGCGGCCCACCTCAAGGCTCTGGATACAGAGATACTGCCATATGACGCCATATATGAGTTCATAGGCCGCTACGGCGAGAAGGACGCCGTAATGTGCGCGCTGTCGATACTGAACTATAAGCTGTATCAGGGCATAGCGCGATGCAGGGTGGTGGATATGGATCCGGTGCAGCTGCTGAAGGCCGTAAAGAATCCTGTGGAGCTTGAGAACTTCCGCAAGACCCACATAAAGGACGGCGTGGCCGTTACCCGCTTCATGCACTGGGCAAAGACCCACGCAAAAGAGGGATATACCGAAATGCAGGCCGCCGACGCGCTTGAGGGCTTCCGCAAAGAGCAGGAAGGGTATATGTACCCCAGCTTTGAGACTATCGCGGGCTACGGCCCCCACGGAGCCATAGTACACTATTCCGCTACCCCTGAGACGGATATACCCGTAAAGCCGGAGGGGCTGCTGCTGGTGGATTCCGGCGGGCAGTACATGGGCGGCACCACCGACATAACCCGCACCATAGCCCTGGGGCCCTTGACAAAAGAGGAAAAGCAGGCCTTTACCATAGTCCTGGAAAGTATGCTCGCCCTGCTCACCTTCAGGTTCCCAAAGGGCTGCGCCGGCTTTAACCTGGACGCCATAGCCCGGGCTCCATTCTGGAGCAGGGGCATGGACTACAACCACGGCACAGGCCACGGCGTAGGCTATATGCTTTCGGTACACGAGGGCCCCAACGGCATACGCGGGCAGCGGCGGGTGAAGTCCGAGGACGCGGCCTTCGCCCCCGGCATGATAACCTCGGACGAGCCGGGCATATATATCGAGGGCAAATACGGCGTCCGCCACGAGAACCTGATGGAGTGCGTGGAGGCTGAGCCAGGCTCAAGGTATCTGGAGTTCCGGTCCATAACCTTCGCGCCCATAGACCTTGACGCCATAGATGAGGATACCCTGACCGAGACTGCGAGACTGCAGCTCAATGCCTACCATAAGGAGGTCTACGCCAAACTTGCCCCCAATATGAGGGAGGAAGAACTTTCGTGGCTCAGGGAATATACGAGGGAAATATAGCGTGGAGCGTGAACCGCAGGATAAAAAGCTATTCCATAGGTGGGGCGAGCTTGCCTTCGTGCTGGGCACCTTCTTCATAGCCTTAGGAGTTTCGCTTATGGAAAAGGGCGGCCTCGGCATGTCAATGGTAACGTCCCAGTCCTATATAATTTCCCTTGCTGTGCCCTTTCTGACCTTCGGCATGGCGGATTATATGCTTCAGGGGCTGCTGCTCATAGGGTACTATATAATAGTACGCAGGTTCGACTGGAAGAACATACTGTCCTTCTTCTCCGCCTTTATCTTCGGCGTGGTGCTGGACGGCATAATGTGGGTGATGCGGGACCTTCAGGCGGCAGCCCTTGTACAGCGCATATTCTTCTTCGCAATGGGGATGCAGATAAACTCGCTGGGCGTGGCCTTATTTTTCCAGACCTACCTGCCATTGCAGGTGTATGAGCTGTTCGTGACGGGCATTGTGGAGCGCACCGGCTGGCGGCTGCACAGGGTAAAGACCTGCTTCGACATGTGCTGCTGCCTGTCCTCCGTAATACTTTCCCTGGTATTCTTCGGGAAGCTCAGGGCAATAGGTGTGGGGACGGTGGTGTGTGCGCTGTTTTCCGGTACTCTCATAGGCCTTTATACAAAGGTAATGCACAGATACATAGACTTCTCCCCCGCCTTCCCGAAGCTTTACGCCTTCTTCAGGAAGGACGCGGGAAAACAGGCATAGCAAATATACACATATAATTTGGAGGAATAAACAAATGCAAAGAAAACCCGGAAGCGGAGGACGGCAGAAGCGCATATCCGGCAGCGGCAGCGTATTCAGGCGGGGCAGCGGCCTCGGCACAGGGCCTGTAGGCTCGGGCGGCGGCTTCGGGGGCAGCTCCGGCAGCTCTGGGGACAGGGACGGCAACAGGGGCGGCGGCAGCATGGGCCTTATCGCCCTGCTCATAGCATATCTCTTAGGCCGGGGAGGCAGCGGCGGAAACGGCAAGCGCAAGGGCGGCTGCCTTTCCCGAATAATACTGCTTCTTGTGATACTTGCCCTGGGCTATATGGTGGTGCAGTGCGTCGCGGGAGATATGGACGGTACCGGCGGCTACGACGGCAGCAGCGACATACAGCTTATCGAGGCGGAGCCCACCCCCACGCCCAAGCCCCAGCTCGCCCAGACCCAGGCGGTGGCGGCGGATACCACGGTATCAAATCTCGCAAGGGAAAAGCGCACCCAAATAAGGGGCGACGGGCAGGACGTGTATACCATAATGGTATACATGTGCGGAACCGACCTTGAGAGCAACTACGGTATGGCCACATCGGACATAAACGAGATGCTCCATGCCGAGCTTTCGGATAAGGTCAACATAATCGTAGAGACCGGTGGCGCGGATAAGTGGCAGAACACCGTAATAAGCAGCAAGGTCAACCAGATATACCAGGTAAAGAACGAGGGCATACTGCGCCTTGAGGCCGATTTCGGCAAAAAGGCCATGACAAAGGCCGAAACGCTTACCGAGTTCATACAATACTGCGAGACAAATTTCCCCGCCGACCGCTATTCGCTCATAATGTGGGATCACGGCGGAGGGTCCAACACCGGCTACGGCTACGACCAGAAATTCCCCAACGGCTCCATGACGCTGGACGTGTTCAACAAGGCATTGAAGGACGCGGGCTGCACCTTCGACTTCATAGGCTTTGACGCCTGCCTTATGGCGACGCTGGAGACCGCCATGGTGGCCGAGCAGTATTCGGATTACTTCATCGCCAGCGAGGAAACTGAGCCGGGCTGCGGCTGGTACTATACCAACTGGCTGACAGAGCTCAGCAAAAACACCTCCATGGATACCGTATCCATAGGCAAAACAATAATAGACGACTACACGGCGGCCTGCCGCCAGCAGTCCTCCTCCAACCAGACCACGCTGTCATTGATAGACCTTGCGGAGCTTTCGGGAACCGTGCCCGAGGCCTTCAATAAGTTCGCCTCCTCCACGGTCGAGCTGATAGATTCCGACAGCTATACCGTGGTATCCAATGCGCGCAGCAGGGCAAAGGAGTTCTCCTCCGGCATAAACCAGATAGACCTGATAAACTTTGCCGACAATATGGGAACGCCTGAGGCGAAGGCGCTTTCCGAGGCGCTGCGCGGCTGCATAAAGTACAACAGGGTATCCAAGTCCCTTGCCAATGCCAACGGCATTTCCATCTACTTCCCCTACCGGAAGCTTTCCTCCATGAACAGCATGGTGGATATATACGACGAGATAGGCATGGACGACGCATATACCAACTGCATAAGGAGCTTTGCCTCGGTGGCGGCGGGCGGCCAGCTCACCTCCAGCTCCTCAGGCTCCCCCCTCACCTCCCTGTTCGGGGATATGAGCGGCAGCGGCAACAGCGCCGATATGCTTTCCGAGCTGCTCTCCGCGGCGCTTTCCGGCAGCGGCAGCTACTCCTCCGGCAGCAGCTACTCTTCCGGCGGCTCCAGCTATTCCGACCTGTTCGATATGTTCGCGGGTATGCGCTCGGTAAAGAACAAAAAGGCAAGGTGGCTCGACAGGGACGCCATGACCGCGGCGGAGGACTTCTACGCGAACAACCGGCTTGACGCCTCGCGCCTCATAGCGACCGACAAGGGCGGCAAAAAGGTGCTGAAGCTCACCGATGCCGAGTGGGATCTGGTGCAGGATACGGCTCTGAACGTATTCATAGACGACGGAGAGGGCTACATAGACCTGGGCATAGATAACACCTACGAGTTTGACGACGACCTTGACCTGATACTGGACTACGACAAGACCTGGATCGCCCTCAACGGCCAGGTAGTGCATTATGAGCTGATGTCCAACGACGTGGACGGCGACGCCTACGTCATAACCGGACGGGTGCCGGCCCTGCTCAACGGGGAGCGGGTAGACCTTATACTGGTCTTTACCGATGAGGATCCTTACGGCACGGTGACCGGAGCCCGCATAGTATACGGCGATGAGACGGATACCGTAATGAAGGGCCTTATAGACATAAAACCCGGCGACACGCTGGACTTCCTCTGCGACTATTACAGCTACGACGGGGAGTATCTGGACAGCTACATGCTGGGCAACCAGATGACCGTTGAAGGGGAGCTTACCATAACCAACGTGAGCATAGCGCAGGAGAAAGCCCTTTCCACCTTCCGGCTCACGGATATATACGGCGCGGAATACTGGACAGAAGCCCTTGAAAACTGACAAGGCAAGGAGAGAAATGTTATGAGATCAGAAGCAAAGAAGTTTAGGACGGTGGCTTCGCTTATCGTTATGGCGCTTTCCGGTGTGGCAGGGTTTTTTATAGGCGCTGCCCTCGGCAATGCTTGGGGCGGGGCGATATGCTTTTCCATGATCGCCGGGATCGCCTGCGTGGTTTACGCGGTGGATAATCGGGACGAGTAAAAAGCATCTGCGGCATTACCGGCAAAAGGCTTTGCCAAGCTAAAAAGGAACGGCCCTTGCCGTTCCTTTTTAGTATTATGTTTTTTATTTGTTTTTGTCAGGCTTTTCTGCCCTTACCGCTCCTTGGCCGCCTCTTCCTCCTCCAGCACTCTGTAGGCTACCTTGCCCACAAGCGTCTTGGGGAGCTCGGGACGGAATTCCAGCTCACGGGGCATTGCGTACTTGGCCACGTACTTGGTACAGTGCTCCAGTATGCTCTTTTTCAGCTCCTCGCTGCCCTCATAGCCCGGCTTGAGCATTATGAAGGCCTTTACCCGCTGTACCCTTATGGGATCCTTTACGCCTATGACGCAGGCAAGGTGTACCGCCTCATGGGCTTCCAGCACGTTTTCTATCTGGGATGGGTATACGTTATAGCCGTTGGTGACTATCATGCGCTTGATGCGCTGGCGGAAGTATATGAAGCCTTCCTCGTCCATCTTGCCCAGATCGCCGGTATGTACCCATATGAGGCCGTCGCCGTGGTCCTTCATGGTGTCTGCGGTCTCCTTGGGGTGGTTCACGTAGCACAGCATCACCGTGGGGCCGGCAAGACATATCTCGCCCTCCTCGCCGTATGGTACCTCCTGGGTGGTGCTGGGCTTTACTATCTTATAGTAGGTATCCGGGAAGGGCAGGCCAATGCTGCCCTCCTTCGCCTTGTGCATGGGGGTAAGGCAGCTGGCGGTGACGCACTCGGTGGTTCCGTAGCCTTCGCGGACTTTGATAGTTGCGCCGTGGGATTCAAGGAACGCATCAAAGCGCTTCTTCAGCTCCACTGAGAGAGAGTCGCCACCTGAGAATACGCCCTTCAGGCAGGAAAGCTCCAGAGCGTCCGCCTCGGGCACGCGCAGAAGCGCCTCAAACAGCGAGGGTACGCCTGCGATCAGGTTGGGGCGGTGCTTTTTTAAGAGCTGCGCGTAGCTCTTGGGGGTGAAACGGGGTATCAGTATGCAGTGGCCGCCGTTTGCCAGCATGGAGTGAATGCTTACGCCGAGGCCGAAGCCGTGGAACATGGGCATTATGGCCAGCATCTTGTCGCCGGGGCGGAAGAAGCTGTTGGTGGCGATTATCTGGGCCGCCAGAGCGTTGAAGTTGAGGTTTGACAGGCTTATGCCCTTCATGGTGCCGGTGGTGCCGCCGCTGTAAAGTATGGCGGCGGGAGCACCGGCGTCCCTGTGGCAGCGGTAATCGGTGACGTTTTCGCCCTGCCTGAGGAAGTCCTTCCACCATATGAAGTCATCACCTTCGGGCTTCTTTATTTTCCTGCCCTCTGTGAGCTTGTAGCCCAGCTTCATTATAGGGGAAAGGGCGTCCGCTACGGAGGTTATGATTAGATGGGGAAGCTCAACCTCGCGGCGCACCTCAACAAACTTATCATAGAACTGATCCAGGGTTATAGCCGCTACGCTTTCGGAGTCCCTCAGGCAAAAGGCTATCTCCTTTACGGCGGAAAGGGGGTGTACCATGTTGGCTATTGCGCCCACCATGTTTACCGCATAGAATATGGTGACTGTCTGGGGGGCGTTGGGCATGCAAATGGTGATCTTGTCCCCTTCCTTTATCCCCATTGCCTTCAGTGCCTTTGCGCAGGCGTGTATGTCCGCTATGGCCTTCTTATAGGTGGTAGACTTGCCCATGAAGTCGTAGGCGATATAGTCCGGGTACTTTTCCGCCATACGTTCGAAGGCTTCCTCCAGCGTACCCATGAAGTAATCCAGATGTGCGGGGCACTCGGGGTCATAGCTTTTAAGCCAGGGAGTCTTGGCGGTGACGCGGCTTTCATCGATGTAGCTGTGTGCGTATGCTGTGTTGCCCATATTAAAATTCAACTTCCTCATTAGATTTCTGATCCAAAAGCTCCGGGTGAGTAAGCAGGTGCTTCAGGAGCTTTATTGTCTTTGAGTAATAGTAGCCGTCGGCGATACGCTCGTCCAGCGTAACGCCAAGGTCAATTACTTCCCGCATCTCTACGGAGCCGTCCTCCTGATAGAAGGGAGCCATGTGCTTTTCGCCTATTACCACGAATATGGAGTTGGTACCCCAGTTTGTCAGGTGATGGTAGCCCGCGTGCAGCCCTATGCTGCCAAGATTGGTTACGAATACCGACGCCTGATTCGGATCCTCCTTTATGAGAAAATCAGGCACCTTGCCTTTGCGGTCCAGGGAAAAGAGTATTTTCATCACGAGACGCATCATAAAGGGGGGCAGGCGGAGCAAAAGCCCCATCTTGTCGGTGGAGTTGTCCTCTGCCGAGCCCTTGCGGAAGGAGGTCACCCTCTCCTTTATGCTCCGGTGAATGGTGTCGATGTTGTCATCGTCCCCAAAGGCCTTGTAGAATATGGATTCCGAGGACTCGTCCGCGAACTGGCGCTTTACCATGAAGGCAGCGGTGATCCATCTCCGTTGGTATATCCTGTTGCCTGAGATGAAGCGGTTCATCTTCGGCCTGAGGGTTATGGTGCGTACCAGCGCTGCAACTATGGCGTGGAGGTAGGTATACTTGAACTCCGGGTCGCCCTCCGTCTTTTTCTTAAGGTATTCGTTCAGGGCGGTTATATCTATCTGCTCCTGAATAAAGGCCTCGTTGTCCGCCCTGTTGGGGTAGAGGTACGGCATGAAGCCGTGCAGGGGGTCAAGGTCTTTAAGCCATACGCCGTCCTTGCGGTCGCCCCTTTTTATCCTTTCAGCCATCTAAATTATTCCTCCCGTAAAGTAGAAGCATTAATTCGGTATAAATTTACCTATGGATTATATCATACAAATTTGTGAAATAATAGCGGCTAAGGCAGAATAATTAAAATATTTTAATGTTTTGTCGAAATCACTTAGCGGCATATATGGCTTTTCGGCACTTGTCCGTATTTACATTATGTAATAAAATATATCCGATACACTCATCAGGAGGTGAAACATGTCCACTATTACCTATAAATGCCCAAATTGCGACGCAGACCTCACGTATCGCCCCGCTACAGGAGACTTCGGATGTGAGTACTGCGGCAGCAGCTACACCGGGGAGCAGCTTAATGAGCTTATCAAAAACCAGAAGATAATAGATGAACAGAAGGAGAGCGAAGGCACCGCCTTTGACGAGCACGCGGTGGTATATACCTGCCCCAACTGCGGCGCGGAGGTAATAACCGACGACACAACGGCAGCTACCTTCTGCTTTTACTGCCATAATCCCGTAATATTAAAGGGCCGGCTTTCCGGCGGTATGGCCCCGGATAAGGTGATACCCTTCTCCATTCCAAAGGAAAAGGTAAAGGAAAAGCTCATAAGCTGGTGCAAGTCAAAAAAGTACATAGACGACGGCTTCTTCAGCGAGATGCAGCTGGAAAAGCTCACCGGCGTATACTTTCCATTCTGGCTGGTGGACAGCGACGTAAGGGCCACCATGACCGCCAAGTCCAACTCCCTTAAAGTATGGGTGGTGGGCGATATAGAATACACCGAGACCAGCGTTTACGCCCTGACAAGGAGCGGCGACGTAAAGCTCAGCGAGATCACCGTAAAGGCGCTGGACCGGAAGGATGCGGAACTGCTCAACGGCGTATACCCCTATGATATGTCCGGCCTTAAGGACTTTAACATGAGCTTCCTTTCGGGCTTCATGGCAGAAAAGCGCAACATTGAGAAGAACGCCGCCGAGCCTCAGGCAAACGAGATAATACGCTCTGCTGCGGAGGGTCAGCTTGAAGGCACCCTTTCCGGCTACGGCACCGTTACCGGCCAGAACATGGCGGTGGACGAGGTCAAGTCTGACTGGAAGTACGCCCTCATGCCTGCGTGGACCATGACATACCGCTACAAGGGTGAGCTTTACTACTTTGCCATGAACGGCCAGACCGGCAAGATCGCCGGCCGTGTGCCGGTGAGCAGGAAGAAGACCAACCGGCTCATGTGGACGATCACCGCCGCCTGCCTTGTGATAGGCGCGCTTATAGGAGGGCTTGCCATATGAAAAAGCTTTTGACGGCAATCGTTATATCCGCACTGTGCCTTGGGCTTTGCTCTGGGGCCTTGGCTGAGGGGGAGAATGTGATATCCGCCGATGAGTTCAACGGCTCAGCCCAGCCCACCGCGGCTCCCGGCGAGGAATCCGCCGTGTGCAATCCGGAGGAAGCCGGGAAGGTGCAAAGGGTATTTGACCTTGCGGAGCTGCTGACAGACGACGAGGAGGCGGAGCTGCAAAGCCGTATAAACGAGCTTGTGGCGAAGGACGGCCAGGATATAGGCATAGTCACGGTAGAGGACGAAAGCGTTATGAGTACGCAGGAGTTTGCCGATGAGTTCTACGAAAACAGCGGCATGGGGATAGGCGAAAACCGTACCGGTGTGCTGTTCTGCATAGACATGTATAACCGGGAGACCTATCTCACCACCACCGGCGACATGATAGACATAATAGACGACCAGCGGCGTGAGGAGATATTCGACGCGCAGATGGAATACCTTGCAAATGGCGATTACATGGGCGCGTTTTCAGAGGCTCTGGATTACACCGATAAGTTTATTGAAATGGGCGTGGCAGACGATCATACCGGCATAAACGCAGCTACCGGCGAGGTGATGGATCCCTCGGAATACGGCAGCACCTACGGCCCAGACAGGGCGGCGACCCCCGCGGAGCGTGCGGAGGGCGCGGCAATGCTGGGCGGAATCGGCGGCCTTATAGGCCTTCTTGCGGGGCTGATAGCCAAGAGCTCCATACAGAAGAGCTATGCCAGAAAGTACGTGCCTTCGGAATATAACTGGCGTGCAAAGTCAAAGCTCAACCTCCGGGTAAACGATTCAAAGCTGGTGAATAAGTTTGTCACCACTCGGGTAATACCCCGCAACAACGACAGCGGACCCCGCTCCGGCGGAGGCGGCCATAGCACCAGCACTGTGCATATGTCCTCCGGCGGCATGTATCACGGAGGCGGGGGAAGGAAATTCTAACCTTTCGCGGAAGTGACCTTTGGTCGCTTCCGCGAGTTCTTTTCGCGTTTTGCCTCTCGCTGCGCTCCCGGGCGGCAAAACACGCAGAGTGCGAAAACCTGCGGTTTTCATCCGTTTTGACGTACACGCCGTCAAAGCCGGATTGAAATTAAGGGGCTGTGGCCCCTTAACAACCCCAAGGGGGTTTGGAAATACTAAAAAAGCGGCGTTAAGCCGCTTTTTTGGTATTGTCATTCCTCTGCCCTGTATACTACGCTGTATTTTTCGCTGCCCAGCGCTTCGGCTATGGACTCCAGATCCTTATCCATAAGCTCAAGGAGCGTGTCCTCCGCATCATACCGCATACAGGTGCCGCAGGAAGAGCTGAGGCTCCGGGGAACGGGGGAAAGCACCGCCGAGGCGGCGTGCCCTTTTACATTCTTCAGGCTGCGCATGGCGGCAAGGTGGGTATGGAAGGTGGCTATGTAGCTGGGCATGAAAACGCTCCTGATAACTATTTGGTTAGGGTGAGACGGTAGTCGTCGCCCTCCTCGGCCACTGCCACGGCATAGCCTGCGCTCTCGGCAAAACGCTTTACGTTTTCCCGTGCGGAGTGGTTGTCTACCATGACTTCAAGCTTGGCGGGGGAGTTCTTGGCTATCTCCTTCTGGGTCATTAGCACCGGCATTGGGCATGCGAGACCTCTGGCGTCTATCATATCATTTCCTCCTGTAAAAGTACAATACTACTTTCGCATAAATGGATTGCATCCATTTATGCGAGCTTTTTTCGTGTTTTGCCTATGGCATAAATATGAGGTTCCGCCCCGGGGGACTGGGCGGAACTGACCCGCTGCGGCGGCCCCCCGGGCGGCAAAACACGCAGAGTGCGAAAACCTACGGTTTTCATCCGTTTTGACGTACCCGCCGTCAAAGCCGGAATTAACTTTAAGGGGCTGCGGCCCCTTAACAACCCCAAAGGGTTTCTCTGCTGCCGAAGAAGCGGCTTGGCGCCGCTTCTTCTTTTCTTGTCAGGTTTCTAAGGGTTATTCCTTGCTGGCCTTTACGTTGGCAAGGGTCACTATGAGGAGTACCGCATAGCAGGCGATGACGGCTGCAACGCCGTTTGCGCCGGGGCCCTTGGCGGAGGAGGCGGTGCCGAAGTTATGTGCAAGGGCAGCGCCGAATACAAAGCCGGTAACGGTGACTGCGGAGTCGGAATTGCCTTCGCCGGTAAGGATCAGCTGACGGAGGGGGCAGCCGCCCAGAAGCACGGAACCCCAGCCTACGATGCCCATGCCGAGGAAATTCATGATGCCGTCGTTATGGGCAACAGGCTGATCGGTGAAGCCGAGGTTGAACTTATTGAGGATCAGGTTGCCGATGAGCACGGTAACTATGACCGCCACGAAGCCGAGGGTGAGGTTCCACTGGTTGAACATGATGGTATCGCGTATGCCGCCTGCCATGCAGAAGCGGCTGCGCTGTGCCAGAATACCCACTACGATACCGGCTGCAAGAGCAAGTATTATAGGGGCGTGCATGGAGCCGGGGCCCTCGGTGCTCTGGGCAAACAGGGCAGGGGCGAGGCCGGCCAGCACCAGCAGGATGACCATCAGTACAGGCATCCAGGCGCCGTCGATGCAGGGCTCAGCGTAGTTGCGCTTCAGGGAGAAGCCCTTCTTGAGGGCTATGGTACCTACAAAGATGCCCGCGATGAAGCCCACGAGGCCGACAACGGCGTTCAGGTCGCCGCCGCCGATGCGGATGACCATGCGCAGGGGGCAGCCCAGGAATACCAGAGCGCCTATCATTACGCAGATGGCCAGAACGAAGCGGGTGAAGGGGGAAGAACCGCCGACGGCCTTCCATTCCTTCTTGATGAGGGCGGCTCCGGCAGCGCCGGCGATGATGCCCACGATCTCAGGGCGCACATACTGTACGATTCCGGCGGAATGAAGCTTAAGGGCGCCGGCTATATCGCGCAGGAAGCAGGCGATGCAGAAGCCCATGTTGGCAGGGTTGCCGAAGGCTGTGAGCACCAGCGCCGCGATACCGACGATTACGCCGGTAAGCAATACGGGAAGATTCTTTTTCATAATAAATAATAACTCCTTTTGCTTTTTCACCTGTGGACAAAAGCCATAGGTGTGATAAACTGTATCTGAAAAGGGACTGTCCCCCTTATCAGCAAAATAAAAGTATGAGGTAATTGCCTATGTCCATATATCTCGACAACGGAGCGACTTCCTTCCCAAAGGCCCCAGGCGTGGGGGAAGCCATGCTGGACTATGTAAACAACATAGGCGCCAATGTAAACCGCTCCACCTACGAGGCCTCAAGCGAGGCGGAGATGGTGCTGATAGAGTGCCGCGAGCGGCTTTGCACGCTCTTTGGAACAGAGGACATCACCCACGCGGTGTTCACCCCCGGCATGACGGCGGGGCTGAACATGCTGCTCAAGGGCTTTCTCAGGCCGGGCGACCACGTTATAGTCAGCAGCCTTGAGCACAACGCCATGATGCGGCCCATACGCCAGCTTGAGGCTCAGGGGGTGGAGTTCTCAAGGATACCTGCCGACAGCCGCGGCATCACCGACCCAAAGGATATCCTGCCCCTTATCAGGCCCAATACAAGGCTTGTAGCCATAATGCACGCCTCAAACGTCTGCGGTACGCTGCTTCCCGTGAAGGAAATAAGCGATATATGCAGAGAGCGGGGGCTGCCGGTAATACTGGACGCGGCCCAGACCGCCGGGCATTACCCGGTAAACATGAAGGAGCTGGGCTTATCGGCGCTGTGCGTTCCCGGCCATAAGGGGCTTCTGGGCCCCCAGGGCATAGGCGCGCTGATGCTTGATGAGGAGTTCGCAAAGCGGGTCGAGCCGCTGATATCCGGTGGCACAGGCAGCGCATCGGACAGCGAGCTGCTTCCGCCCTATATGCCCGACAGGTTCGAATCCGGCACGCTGAACATCCCCGGGATATTCGGCCTCAACGCAGCGCTGGGCTTCATACTGGATAAGGGCGTCCAAGCCTTCCGCGCCCACGAGGAGAAGCTTACCGAACGCTTTATCGACGGGCTTGAGGGGCTGCCGCTGCGCCTTGCGGGTACCAAAGAAATAAATAAACGGGTAGGCGTAATATCAATAGACTTTACCGGCCGCGATAACGCCGAGGTCGCGTACGAGCTGGACAAGCGGGGCATAATGACCCGCTGCGGGCTGCACTGCGCTCCCAGCGCCCATAAAACCCTGGGCACCTTCCCTCAGGGGACGGTGCGCTTCAGCATTGGCTATGCCAACACGGAGGGGGACATCGACAGGGCGCTCTCGGCAATAAAGGAGATAATTCTTTGATTTTCCCCAAGGCTCCTTATAGCAAAATTTTAACATGGCAGGTGTGCCTTTTCCACAGCCGCGGGAGCGATTTAAAGATTATTTTGAGATATTGCTAAAGCGATAAAGAAAAGCTATAAGGGTAAAGATATGATAAAAAAAGGAACGGCAAGGGCTGTTCCTTTTTATGCCGCAGAGGTGGGCGAAGGGCCGCTTCTGCGAAGCGTTACATCTCGACCTTTAATCCTATCCCCATCTCCTTCGCCTTGGCGTATATGCGCCGGGCGGCGACGAGGTCCAGCACCGCAGAGCCTACGGACTTGAAGAAGGTTATCTCGGTGTCGTTCTCCCGGCCGGGGGCAGCGCCGTTTATGAGCTGGCCCAGCTCGCCTGTAATGCGGTCTTTGCTGTACTCGCCCCGGTCAATGGGCTGAAGTATGTCGCCCGCCTCGCCGAGCACACCCTCCAGCGTGTCCGCATAGACCTTGCCGGCGTGGGTCAGCGTGTAGGAGTCTATCTCTACCATGTCGTAGGTAAAGGAGCCTATGCCGTTCACGTGGGCGCCGGGCTTCAGGAGCCTGCCGTCGAATACGGGAGAGGCGGCGGTGGTGGCGGCGGTGATTACGTCCGCGTCGGCTATGGCCTCCTCGGGGGAATGGACGGCGACTATCTTTGTATTGAACCTGCCCGCGAATTTTTCGCTCATTGCTCTGGCAAAGGCCTCCGCCTTCTCAAAGGTGCGGCAGTAGACCTTGGCAAGCTCAATATCGCGGACGGTCAGCACCGCCTCAAGCTGGCCCGCCGCCTGACCTCCCGCTCCGAAGAGGGCGAAAACCCTGCTGTCCCTGCGGGCGAGAAGGTCTGTAGCCGCACCGGCCACAGCGCCTGTGCGCACCCGCGTCAGGTATGTGCCGTCCATCACCGAGCATACCACGCCGGTGGAGTCGTCCATCAAAACCATGGTGGCGGGGACGCTGGGAAGGCCCCGCTTGGGGTTGTCCGGATATACTGAAACTATCTTTACGCCCAGGGCGGATGCGCCGGGGGCATAGCCGTACATGTACAATGCCGAGCCGTTATATGCCGGCACCGGCAGGTTTGCGCGGAGGGGTATGTCCGTGTCCCCTGCGGAATAGAGCGCGAGGGCGTCCTTAGCCGCCTGTACCGCCTCCGCCATTGTGAACACCTTTGCCATGTCTTGCCTTGTGAGCAAAGTTATCATAGTGCGTGCGTCCTTTCGTATCGGTGTTTTTTTTGAGGAGCTTTGCCGTTTTTTCCTAAATTATATTTAAGATTTTACCCGCGCCGGCTGCCGCCGTCAATAAGCTGCGGCAATATTTGCTGTACGGCGCAACCTTTTCTGGTATAATTGCGTTATAATTTATATAAGGATACCGGAGGTGGGGCTATGCTGGGAAAGGGCGAAAAAAGGCTTGTGGCGGCGTATTCCGCGGCGCATTTTGCCGTGGACCTGTGCTGCGCAATGTTAGTGCTGCCTGCGGCCCGGGCGGCCTCGGATAAGGCCATGGCGCTGCTCATATACAACTTCTGCGCCTTCGCCATGCAGCTCCCAATAGGGGTGCTGGCGGACAGATATGGCGGCGGCAGATATTTTTCCGCCATAGGCTGCCTTATGGTGGCCCTGGGCGGGCTGCTGCCCTCACCCATGCTCACCGCCGTCGTATGCGGGCTGGGCAACGCGGCCTTCCATATAGGCGGCGGGGCGGACGTAATGGCGGTGACGGAGGGGGCGAAATACCTTGGCATATACGTTTCACCCGGGGCAATGGGCATATTCCTCGGCGCGCTGGCCTCGCGGACGGGGCGGAGCCTTGCCGCCTTCGCCGCCTGCCTAATGCTCGCCTGCGCCGCGGCCATAATGGCCCTTTGCAGGGAGGGCGCAGGGCCGGGGAGCCCCGAGCTTCCCCGGGGACGGGAGCAGTGGCTGCGGCTTATGAGTCTGCTGGCGGTGGTGACGCTAAGGAGCTACGGCGGGGTGATAATGTCCTTCCCGTGGAGGGCCGGCGCGTGGGCGTGGATAGCCGCGCTGTGCGTGGTGGGCGGAAAGTGCATAGGCGGCTTTGCCTCGGACCGCTTCGGGGAGGTGCGCTCCGCCACCGTCACGCTGAGCGCCGCCGCTGCCGCGCTGATATTTTCCGCATTCCCGCTGCCGGGGGCGCTGGGGCTGCTGCTGTTTAATATGTCCATGCCCGTAACGCTGTACGCCGCAAGGGATATACTGAGGGAGGGCAGGGCCACCGCCTTCGGGCTGCTCACCCTGGGGCTTTTCCTCGGCATGCTGCCCGCCTTTTCCGGGGCCTCCGGCAGCGGGCAGGATTACGCCATGATCTGCCTGATCTCCATAATGCTGATACGGGTGGGGGTGGGCAAAAGGTGATGCTGCGCGCCATGGGCTTATCGCTGCTGCTTACGGAGCTGATAGAGCTTTCCGCCGCCCTGCTGCTGAAAAAGAGGGAGGATATAGGGCTCATCGCCCTTGCAAACCTTATGACCAACCCGGCGGTGGTATACCTTTCGCTGCTGACGAAGTCCCTGAGGCCGGGGCTTTACCCGGCGGCGGCCGCCGTGACGGAGCTTTTCGCTGTGCTGGCGGAGGGGTACGCCTACAAAAGGCGCGCCGCCAAAATAGCCCGCCCCATGCTTTTTTCCCTGTGCATGAACGCCCTCTCCTTCGGGACGGGGCTTGTGATAAAGCTGATTTTTTAAGGAGGTACGGATAATATGAAAAGGATCCTTTGCGCGCTGCTTGCGGCGGCGATGCTGCTCCTGCCCTGCATGGCGCTTGCGGACGTGATACTTGAGCCGGAGGACAGCTTTTACAAAAGGCACAGCGACCAATGCGCCTATCAGGCCGGCAGGACCTACATAGCCGAGGGCGAGGGCGGCTCCGCCCCGGTATACGGCGCGCCGGACAGGGGGGAGCTCCGCCGGCTGAGCAACGGCGAGGAGACCGTCTGCCAGTGGCTCTATACCGATGAGAACGGCGCTCAGTGGGCGCTGATAAGCGACGGCAGCGGCTGGATAAACCTCTATGACTTCAAGGTAAAATACGACTGGGTGGAGTTTGAAAGGGAGCATAAGGACGAGATAAAGCATGAGGACGCAGAGGTGGACGCCGCCAAGGGGGCGGGGGATACCATAATATTCTACGACTACCCCGGCTCCGAGAGGAAGGTCTTTGACGTAAGCCTCGGCGCATTTGGCAGCGACAAGATAACCGTGGACACGACCTATACCGACGGGGAGGGCCGCAGATGGGGCTTTATCGGCTACTGGTACGGCTACCGCAATCTCTGGATAAGCCTTGACGACCCGACTGTGGAGGTTCCGCCCGCGGCGGAGCAGCCCGCCCCGGTGAGCACCGGCGCGCCTGCGTACCTGCCCCCCAAGGGCGGCGGCGCGCCCATGATAATCGGCGGCGGCCTCGCCGCCTTAGCCGCCCTCATAGCGGTGGGGATGATAAAGGGCAGGAAGAAAAAGCAGCAATAAAAAAGAGGGCACAAGCCCTCTTTTTAAGTATTGTTTACGGCTGTACGGGAGCCGCCGTGGCCGGTCGCGCCGCGCACGGCCTGTCAATTATAAACACGATAAGCACATAAAGCAAAATGACCGGCGCGGTATGGTAAACCGCTCCGGTTTGTTTTATAATATAAATATACAAAACCAAGGAGAAGCATATGGTAAAGCTGTGGTTTGCGAAGGTAAGGCCGGATGGGGTGATACCCTCAAAGAGGGACGAGGACGCGGGATACGATATATTCCTCGCCTTTGACGGGGAGTATATACGCCTCGAGCCCCACGAGACAAAGCTGCTGCCCACCGGCATAGCCAGCGCCTTTGAGCCCGGGTATTATTTCCAGATACAGGAGCGGGGCTCCACCGGCTCAAGGGGGATAGGCAAGCGCTGCGGCGTGATAGACTCCGGCTACCGGGGGGAATGGTTCGTGCCCATGACAAACCTGAACACCGTCCCGCTGTACTTTGCAAAGGAATCGGCAGGGGAATACCTGGAGGGGCTGAAGGAGCGGGGCGAGCGCTTCAACGTATACTACATAACTAAGGCGGTGTGCCAGGCGGTGCTGCTGCCGGTGCCGGAGACGGAAATAACCGAGATACCCTATGACGAGCTTATGGAGATGAAGTCGCTGCGCATGACGGGCAGCCTCGGCAGCAGCGGCAAATAGCGGATATTTTCCGGGAAATAAAAAACGGAGGCGAATTAAATGGCTAACATGATGGACTACATAGAGTGGCGCGGCGACCTGACCTTTTCGGAAAGGCCCTTCAACGAGGTGGACGGACTGATATTCGCGGAGCTGTCCTATGTGGATTATTCCAACATAGTGCCCAATACCGTGGTTGAGGGCATAACCCTAAAGCGGGCGGCGGAGGAGTACTTTCTTAAGTATCCCGACAGCCGCGGCAGGCTTGGCATAGTAGTGCCGGACAGCATACACGACCTGCTCAGGGCGGCGGGGAACAGCGAGAGGTTTGGCAGCGTGGTATTATCCGGCTATACCGCCGAGACCAGCGAGGAGAAGGAGGAGCAGTTCAGCGCGGTCACCTTCACCATCGAAAACAGGATACGCTGCATAGCCTTCCGGGGTACCGACGACACCATAGTGGGCTGGAAGGAGAATTTCAACATGTGCTACATGTTCCCCGTACCGGCCCAGAGCGATGCGGCAAATTACCTGAACATGGTGGCGGCGGACTGGAATAAGGACCTCATAATCACCGGCCACTCCAAGGGAGGCAACCTTGCAGTATACGCGGCGGCATACTGCCTGCCCGAGGCGCAGGAGCACATAACCGCCGTATACAACTTCGACGGCCCCGGGTTCCCCACCAGCCAGATAACCCTCGAGAATTACAGCCGCATACGCGGACTCATGACTACCCTGCTGCCCGAGGCTGATATAGTGGGAATACTTCTGGATCACGAGGATCAGTACCATGCGGTAAAGAGCAACGCCGTAGGGGTGTGGCAGCACGATGGCTTCTCATGGGAGCTGATGGGCACGAAATTCATATACAGCGAGGATATAAAGAGTAGCAGCAAGCGCAAGGACAAGACCCTCAGGGCATGGGTAGACGATATGGATATGGAGCTTCGGGAGCAGTTCGTCAACAAGCTCTTTTCATTCTGCAAGAGCACTGACGCCCGCACCCTCACCGACCTGAAACGGGATCCCATAGGCCTGATGAACGCCATAAACGGCGCCTTCGAGGACGAGGAGACGAAGGAGGTGCTCAAGAGGTCCCTTTCCATGCTGCTCTCTGAGGATAAGACTCACCGCTACGCCGCCGCCCAGGACAGCCTGATGCGCATCAAGGGCAAGGTGAGCAAGAGGGCGTCCATGGCGATAAGGAAGAGGAAATAACAGGAAAAACCAAAAAAGTGGCGTTCAGCCACTTTTTTGATGCTCTTATATCCTGCCGGTGGAGTCCGTCTTTATGGTGCCGCTGCGGTAGGCGTCAAGAAGGGCGTTAAGATCCTCTATGCGGCGCTTTATGCCCTCTCCGGCGTCGGTATCGGATATCATGAGCCTGCGGGGAAGGTTTTCCACTATAAAGGAATGTGAGGTTATATCCTTCTTGCCGTGTATTGCCTCCTCCCGGGTGGTAAAGGGCTCGTGGGCGGCGATGCGCATTCCGTGGGAGCTGAAGAACATTGTGTAGCCCGCTATGCCTGTCTGCTTGTGGTAGGCCTTGCAGAAGCCGCCGTCTATGACTACCAGGCGGCCGCCCCCCTTTCTGGGGTCTTCCCCCTCTTTTACCTTTACTGGCATGTGGCCGTTTATGATGCGGCTCCAGGGCTTGTGCAGGTCGAAGTCGTCCAGTATCCTGCGGCAGAATTCCTCGCTGCCGTAGTAGACGTAATAGGGGTTCTTGGGTTCCGTATATGAGGCTTTATCCTCGATGAGAGCCCGCTCGAAGGTGGTTATCTTTGTCCTGCCGCAAATCGGGGAATTCCTGCCGCACCAGAGGAACCAGAGAAAGTCCAGCCCGCGCAGCCGCTCCATGCTGCCATCGGGAGCGAAGTAGCCCTGCCGCGCCAGCCTGTCCGCCCAGTCCAGAAATGCCCGTCCCTTGAGGGGGGTATCGGAATAAAGGGAAAACTCCATGAACTCGCCATTGCCGTCGCAGGGTATGCAGCCGTGATAGAGCAGGTTGCCGTTGTGCCTGCGGTATATGGAGCCTACGGAATAGAGGAACCGGGTGTGGATCTGGAGCTTTTCGCTGCGGCGGAAGCTGGAGACAAGGCCGTCTATTATATCCTGCTCCTCGGGGGTGAGTTTGTTGGGGTCGGCGGGGTCTATGGTGGGAAAGTCGGTATCCCGGAGGGGGTATACCGTGCCGTCTATCTCTATGGTGCCGTTTTGATAGTTTATGCGGGATAGCATATCCCGGTCAGACATCTGGTACTCCGGCCGGCGGGCTATTATCTGCCCCTCCAGCTTGAACATTATTACGCACATCGCCTTGTGCATACGGGAGAACAGCTCGCTGTCCCGGGGCAGGCTGTGTCCCGCCGGCAGGACCCGGGGCCGGAATACCGCCGCATCCCTGTATGTGACGTCGCTGAACACCGCTAGGGGCAGAAGGTTTATGCCGTAGGCGTTTTCCAGCATATCCATGTTGTCATACTGTATGCAGTTCTTTACGGCGATGGCCACGCACACCGGGCTGCCGGCGGCCGCGCCCATCCACAGCACGTCGTGGTTGCCCCACTGTATGTCCACGCTGTGGTGGCCCATGAGGTTGTCCAGAATTACGTCGGCGTGGGGGCCGCGGTCGAATATGTCGCCGACTATGTGCAGGGTATCCACCGCCATGCGCTTTATGAAGGTGCAAAGCTCCGTTATGAGAGTATCCGCCATGCCGGTGTCTATTACGGAGCGGATTATGTTGTCGTAATAGGTATGTTTGTTGTGCTGGTCCTGTGGATTGAGAAGCTCCTCCATTATGTAGGCAAAGTCCTGTGGCAGCGCCTTGCGCACCTTGGAGCGGGAGTACTTTGACGCGGTGTAGCGGGCCATCTCGATCAGCCTGTGCAGCGTCACCCTGTACCAGTCGTTGAGGCCGAAGGAGGCCCTTTCGTGTATGCCGTGGAGGGTCTCCACGGGATAGTATATGAGCACCGCAAGGCCGCGGCGTTCCTCTGAAGTCAGGGTGCTTTCAAACAGCTCTTCTATCTTTTCGCATATGGCCCCAGAGGCATTGTTGAGTATATGGAGGAAGGCCTCATGCTCGCCGTGTATGTCGCTCATGAAGTGCTCGGTGCCCTTTGGAAGGCTGCGTATGGCCTCCAGCTTTATTATCTCCGCACAGGCGGACTGTACCGAGGGGAATTCCCGTGAAAGCAAGGTTAAGTAGCGGATATCCTGCTCCATGAATAAGCTCCTCCAAAAGTAATTATTATAGGTATATTATAGCATATAAGCTGTAAAAATAAAGAAGCCCCTCAAAAAGAGGGGAATATATTATTTTATCAATAAGCAGCACAGGTCATTCACGTTGGTTCCTGTGGGGCCTGTGAATATAAGGCCGTCTATCTGTTTTAAGGCGTTGTAGGAGTCGTTGTCCTTCAGCACGTCGGGTATGGAAATGCCCAGCGCCTCAAGCTGTCCCTTGGTTTCTCCGGTGACTATGCCGCCCGCCGCGTCGGTAGGGCCGTCGGTGCCGTCCGAGCCTACGGAGAAGAGGCATACGTCCTTCATGCCCGCGATGCCCATAGCGCCGGACAGGGCCAGCTCCTGATTGCGGCCGCCTGAGCCCCTGCCGGTTATGCGCACCACAGTTTCTCCGCCCGCAATGAAGGCGAGGGGTTCCCCGGCGCCCCTGTGATACTGGGCGACGGAGGCTAAGAAGCTTCCCGCCTCCTTTGCTTCGCAGCAGAGCGAGGCCGTGAGAACAACGGGCCTGTAGCCCAGCCGCCTGGCAGTTTCCGAGGCGGAGGCGCAGAGCTGGGTTACGCTGCCGGTGACGATGGTTTCAACGTTATTTAGCTCCTTGGGAGTCTCGACATCCATAAGGGACAGAGCTTTGTCGGAAAGCTTCAGGCCGTACTTGGAAATTATGGCATGGGCGTCGGCATTGGTAGAGCTGTCGGGGCAGGCGGGGCCTGAGGCTATCATGTCCAGAGGGTCGCCTATTATATCGGAAAGGATTATTGCGATTATGCGGGCGCCGCTGCAGGCCATGGCGAATCTGCCGCCCTTTACTGCGGAGAGCCGCTTGCGAATGGTATTCATTTCGGTTATATCGGCGCCGGAGGCCAGCAGCTGCCTGTTCACGTCCTGCAATTCCTCCAGCGATACCAGCGGGCTTTCAAACAGGGCGCTGCCGCCGCCGGAAACCAGGAATATCAGCGTATCCTTTGGGGTCAGGCTATGGGCAAGGGAAAGGACCGCTTCCGCCCCGCGCACGGAGTTGCCGTCAGGCACAGGATGCCCCGCCTCATATATGGCGATATCCTCCGAAAAGCTGCCTGCGGAGTGGCCATACTTGGTTATGATCACGCCCTTTTCTATGCGGCTGCCAAGGTGATCATATGCCGCCCTGGCCATTTGATAACCCGCCTTGCCTATGGCCACCAGCCTTACCTTATGGGGCAGGCTGACGGAGCCGAGGGCTGCCTTTACTGCGTTGTCTGGCATCGCCCGGTCAATGGCTTCTTTTATGATGAGCTGCGCATCGTCGCGTATATTCATACAATTCTCCCATGTATGCTTGATTTAGTTTACCATCAGTTGACAAGGACACACAAGGTTTTAGGAGCCAAACAGCACGGCATAACTGTGTCGTCCTCATTTGAAATACAACCAGTATTTCTGCACTCGTCCTCCTTGTTCTGCCATACTCTTTGGCTTCTAAAACTCGAAGACCCTAAAGAGCTTGTTTTGAGGGCGATCCAAGGCCGAGGAGCGCAGTACTACTGGATGTAATACAAGCGACGAGAACGCAGGAGCGTCCCAAAACAAGCCTTTCGGGCTTGTGTGCTCTTGTCAACTGATGGTATTGTATCATCTTTTGCGGTATAAGCAAACAAAATAATAAATTAACATGCAACCTTGCAGGAAGGTAAACCGTTTAATATACAGATAACCGCAATACGGAGGATATTTTTGCTATGAAGAAAAGACTGATAAAGCTGATCGCCCTCGCTATGTGCGCCGCCATGCTTACCGGCTGCGCCGCGTCCGGCGGAGTGAAGAACCTTACCGATGGCGTAAATGCGGCGGATGTGACGCCGCCCGAAGTGACCGACTATACCATGATAGGCGATCTCGGCGCGGGGCTGATGCAGTACGCGGCGGCGCAGGAAGCCGAAAACCCCGTGCTTTCCCCGCTTTCGGCCTATCTCTGCCTTGCCATGCTCATGCCCGGGGCAAATGAGAACACAAAGGCGGAATTCGAGAAGATACTTGGAGCGGACTGGGACTACGTTTCCGCCCTCGCCGCCGATATAGCCGCACAGCTTGAAAAGACCGGCGGCAGCACCAAGCTCGACCTTGCCAATTCCATCTGGACGGACGACGACAAGGCCGTTATAGAGGAGGAATGGCTAAAGACCGTAAAGGCGTATTTCGGCCCCGACATATACAGCGCCGACCTGCCCAGCGACGGGGCTCTGAAGGCAATAAACAAGTGGGTGAACGACAAGACCAACGGCATGATACCCAAGCTCCACGATGACAATTACGACAAGGATACCATAATGGTGCTGCTCAACGCCCTTTATATGAAGGCGGACTGGGCACATAAGTTTGAAGGCAACGACACATATGACAGGGAGTTCGCCAAAGCGGACGGCAGTACCGTTACCGTGCCTTTCATGAACATGTTCGAGGCCTATGAGAGCTACATAAAGACCGAGGACGCGGAGGGCATAATGCTGCCCTATGACGACGGCAGGCTGGCCTTTATAGCCCTTAAGCCCGGCAGCGGCGACGCGCGGGGCTATGCCGCCTCCCTCACCGGGGCCAAGCTGAAGGAAGCCATCGCCGCCGCAAAGGCGGATACCTTCGTGACCGTCAACATGCCCAAGTTTGATACCGAATACTCGGTATACCTGACCGACGCCCTCAAGGCCATGGGAATGACGGACGCCTTCGATCCCTTCCTTGCCGACCTTTCCGGCGCGGGCAGGGGCGTTGACGGGCCGCTGTACATATCCTATGTCTTCCAGAAGGTAAAGGTGGACGTGGACGAGGAGGGCACCGAGGCTGCCGCCGTAACGGAGATCGCCACGGCGGAGGGCTGCGCGCTCCCTGCGGATGAGCCCATAGTGCTGACCTTCGACAAGCCCTTCGTATACGCCATAGTCGATACCGAGACCGGCGTGCCCCTCTTTGCGGGCGTAATGGAGAACCCCGAGGCGAAGTAAAAAATAATCAAAAAAGTGGCGTTCAGCCACTTTTTTGGTATTGCGGATCAGCTAAACCCTAATCATCTATATCTTTGTCCTGCTTGACTATCGCGCCGGAAACGGCGTCTATTTCGTATTCATACTCAAAGCCGTTGCACTTGAAATCTATCTCATATACCATGCGGCCATCCTCTCTATCCAGCTTGCATTCATATTCGGTTATGCTGCCATTGTCAAGTCCGGCATGTGAAAGAGCTGCGGATTTTGCCTTTGCCTCGCCTATATAGCCTCTGTCGGCTGACTGCTGCTCATTCTTTTTATTGTCCTTTGGATTTTCCTGCTTTTTCCCGTCCTTTGTGTTTTCCGCCGGCTCACCTTCGTATTTGAGTATTTCTCCGGTATTCGCGTTTATGTCGTATTCATACTCCCTGCCGTTCCAGTCAAACTCCAGCTCGTATATCATGGCCCCGTGCTCATAGTCCATTTCAAACTCATAGCCGAGTATTTCTTCGGCCTTTGCCCCGGCGTGAGCAAGAGCTATTTCCTTTGCTTTGGCCTCGCCTATATAAGCGCTGTCGCTGGCGGCACCCTCTGCCGTTACGTTGGTTATGCTCTTGCTGCCGGATTCCCCTATCAGGTTCAGTTCGTTTACGCTGAGCCCCGCCAGCTCGTCAAAGGTATGAGCGGCATTGTTTTCGGTTATTTGCTTTATAAGCTGAGCTTTTCCTTCGGTTATGCCGTACTGCTCCGCAAGGCGTTTTGTGTCAGGATCGTTACTTATAGTCTGACTCAGCACCGCGCCCTTGAAGCTGCCTGTATCCAGCATATCCTTTACCTCTGCGCTCAGCCTGTTTTGCATTTCCGCGCTCTTTATGGGATCGTCGCTATCTACGCTTATAAGTATGGAGTTGGCCAGTTCGGATATATATCCTTCCCTAAGCATTGAACCTATTATGGCGTTTACCGCCACCTTGAGGTCGCTTCCCTTAAGCTTCATATCGCCTATGACCTTTACTCCGTCCTCGTTTTTCGGGGTTACCAATACTACCTGTTCCTTCTTATTCACCCCAAGCTCTATGCTCGGGTTAACATCCAGCGCTACGGTGGAGGCTACGCTGTGATTGGCTCCGTATAAGTATGTTCCAGTTACTATCAGAACCAGCGCCGCTGCCGCTGCCATAACCCTGCTGAATACTCTGCCGCTTTTCTTTTTTGCCGTATTTTCCAATATTATTACCCTTCCTTTCTGCTCCTCGCATTTTCCCATTACTTCTTTAAGATTATTCGGAGCGGCATTGCCAAATGCCCGTCTTACGCTTTCTTCCGTACGCCTGTTGCTCACTTTAAATGCCCTCCCTTTTTTCAAGTTTTGATTTAAGCTTTTTTATTGCCCTGCTGTATTTTGAAAGCACCGTCGCAAGCGGCAGGCCGAGAAGCTCAGCCGTTTCCCTGTGCTTCATGCCGCCTACGGCATGGAGTATCACTACCTGCCGTTCGCTGTCGTCCAGAGCCTTCAGGCACTGCTCCAAAACCAGCCTGTCCTCCGGCGAGGCCGGCGTCTGCTCAAGGTATTTGTCCCAGTCCTCCTCCGGGATGTCGGAACGCTTTCCCCGCTCACGCAATTTTTCCATGCACAGATTTCTGGTTATTGTTATAAGCCAGGCCATCGGCTTGCCTTGCGGCTTATATCCCGCCGCGCCGAGGTAAGCACGCACGAAACATTCCTGCGCTATTTCCTCCGCGTCGTGGGAGCTTTTAAGCAGGGACAGCGCGAAGGCGTATACTGAAGGATTGGCTATCCGGTACAGCGGCTCCATGGCAGCCGTGTTTCCCGCTGACAGCTCCATCATGCAGTTCTCCATTTCTTCCCGTTCGCTCTGCCCACATTCAGCAACAGCATTCAGGCATATAAGCATATTCTCTTACTCCTTTCACCCTGTAAACGGAGAATCGTTGGTTTTTATTGCAAATAAATTATATATGATTTCCGTAATCCATATACGTCTATGTCTATCGAAAAAGCCCGCCATGAAAATGGCGGGCTCAGCTAACGTTCTTCGGAGTTAAATGGCCGTTGTTTTATCAGTCTGCTACGTAGGGCAGAAGGGCAACGATGCGGGCGCGCTTGATGGCGATGGCCAGCTCGCGCTGATGCTTTGCGCATACTCCGCTCATGCGGCGGGGCATGATCTTGCCGCGCTCGCTTACGTACTTGCGAAGACGTGCGGTATCCTTATAATCGATGTGCTCGACCTTATCTACACAGAAACCGCATACCTTACGCCTGGACTTGCGGGGACGGGGCTTCATTTTGCGCTCTTCCATTTGGTGAATCTCCTTTCATTGGCTAGATGGCCCCTGCTTAGAAGGGCAGCTCGTCGTCCTCTATCTCAGAGAAGCCCTCGGGGGCAGGAGTGCTCTGGCGCTCAAAGCCGCTGCGCTCATAGCCGCCGCTGCCGCCCTCCTGGCCCTTGGGGGTGAGGAATTCGATCTCATCTGCGATTATTTCAGTAATATATCTCTTTGAGCCGTCTTTCGCGTCGTAGCTGCGGTTCTGTATCTCGCCGATAACGGAGACCTTGCGTCCCTTTGAAAGATACTTGCCGCAGAGCTCGCCGAGCTGGCGCCATGCTACGATGTTGAAAAAGTCGGATACCCGCTCCCCGGCCTGATTCTGGAAGCGGCGGTTCACGGCGATGGTGAAGGTGCACACAGTGGTACCGCTGCCGGTGGTCCTGACCTCAGGGTCGCGGGTGAGGTTGCCGATAAGGATTGCTTTGTTCATTTTTGTACCATCCTTTCAGCTAAAATCTTGGTTTAATCAGCCGTTCTGGCGAACTACCATGTAACGCAGGATGCTTTCGTCATTCCTGAAGTTACGCTCAAGCTCGCGGGGCAGCTCGGGAGCTGCTGCGAAATTCACCAGCACATAATAGCCCTCGGTCTTATAATCGATGGGGTAAGCCAGCTTTTTGCGGCCCCATTCATCGGTCTTTTCGATCTCGCCGCCATTGGCGGTTATGATACCGGAGAACTTTTCGATAACGCCCTTGATGGCTTCATCCTCCATCTCAGGGGTAACGATGTACATAGCTTCATACTTGTTCACGCTTTTCACCTCCTTATGGTCTTGTGGCCCTGCCGCGCTTTGGGCAGAGCAAGAAGCACGCTAGCTTTCGTATTATATCACCGGGAAAAGCCCTGCGCAATAGGTTTTTTAAGAAAATAAAGGGTTTTTTGGCGGCCCCGCCTCCCATATCCCGCAGTTGTTAAAAAAACAAATCCGATGTATAATAAATTATCTATACAAGGAGAAATGTGACCTTTGAAGCCTTTGAACATAAAATCCGTGCTGATCTCCCTGGGCCTGGGCCTCGGGGCTGTGGCATTGGCGTATATTTTCCCGATTGGCCTTATAATAATGCCCGCGCTGCTGGCCTTTGCCGGCACGGTATGGGGCTATGGGGGGCTGGCCATAGCTGCGATAACGGCCGCAGGCGGCATAATATGCATAGCGGGAACTGTGGACTCGAGCATAATAGGCGCGCTGGTGATGTTCATACCCGCGGGCATAGCGATGACCTATATCTTCATAAATAAACTGCCCTACCGCACGGCGGCGGTGATAAGCGCATTCTGCGTGGCTGTGGGTATGTACATCATGACATGCGTGCCGGCGCTCATGGAGGGGGAAGGCCCCTTCGCCTATTATTTACAGTACATGGCCGCATTCGGCGACGCGGTGGAAAAGACCGCAGCACAGATGGGCATAGACGGGGATAAGGCCGAGATGCTGCGCAAGATGGCGGCATACCTGGAATACAAGGCTCCCGACATGGCGGTAATGGCAATGATGTGCATGGGCATGGGCGCAGGTCTTGCGAACGTAGTGGCGGCAAGGGCCCTTTGCAGGGCGAAGGGCGCAAAGCTCAAGCCCATGGCGAAGTTCCACCTGTGGCAGCTTTCCCGGGGCTTTACCTATGGCAGCCTTGTGATGATAATAGGCGCCATAATCATATCCGCGCTGAAGATAACCAATTCTTCCGCCATAGTCACGGCGGTGGAATGCGCGGTGGCGGGGCCGTATGCGCTCATGGGCGTCTGCCTGATGGCGTTCATGGTAAAGATGAAGCTCCGGGGCACGGCGTTCACGGTGTTTTCGGTGGTAGCTATGGTGCTGCTTTTTCCCTACAGCCTTTACGGGCTTTGTATTATAGGCGCTGCGGACAGGCTTTTCCGCATGCGCAGAAGCTATGTGGAGCGAATGCACAAATAAGCCGAGAAAAAGCTTTTTCCTTGGGGGGAAGGTATTATGGACAAAAAACCGCAGCTTGCGTTTATACCTCTGTTCATAGCGGCGGCGGCGGCCTGTGGGCTGCTGACGGTATGCTTTGCCGAAAAGTGGGTGGCTCATGTGCTGCTGGCGGTATGCGTGGTTTCCTTCAGCATAGGCATGATAGCGATGGCGGCCTATAAGAGGGCGGTCAAATACGCCATGAACGACATATTCCGGGAAAACGACACCACGGCGGGCAACATCATAACAAACATAGCAATACCCTGCGTGCTGTTTGACAGCAACGGCAAGATCGCCTGGAGCAACGATGCGTTCTCGGAGCTGTATCCGGGCACCGACATATGCAGGCTGATACCCGATATGGATCCGCGCTTCCCCAATAAGGCCCAGTCCATAGAGTATAACGGCCAGCACTTCCAGCTCATGAGCATGCCGGTACAGCGCATACGCACAGAGACCCGGCTCACCTTCCAGTACTGGCTGGACAGGACCGAGGCACTGCATTATTCCCGACTTTACGAGGAGCAGATGCCCACGGTGGGGCTGATACAGGTTGACAATTACGACGACCTTATGACCGACAGGCAGTTTCACCGCAACAGCGTGCTCTCGGAGGTGGAGCGCAGGGTAAGCGACTTTGTTACCGCCATGGAGGGCGTATACAGAAGGTACGACAACAGCAAGTTCTTCTTCGTGTTCGAGGCAAAGCGCATAGCGGAGCTTGAGCAGCAGCGCTTTACCCTTCTCGACGAGGTGCGCGAGATAGATACGGGAACCGGCCAGCCGGTAACGCTCTCTATTTCCATAGGCGTGGCGGACAGGATAGCCGCCTCGGACGAGGCGGCCCGAAACGGCATGCAGCTGGTGCTGGGCAGGGGAGGCGATCAGGCGGTGGTCAAGCGGGGGGCAAACTACGCCTTCTACGGCGGCAAGCGCCAGGTAACCACAAAGAACTCCAGAGTAAAGGCGCGGCTTTTCGCCGAGGCGCTGCATCAGCTGATGGACACCGCGGATGCGGTTTTCATAATGGGCCACAGTCTACCGGATATGGACTGCGTAGGGGCGGGCCTCGGCATAATGCGCTGCGCCAAGAGCATAAGCTGCCCGGCGTATTTCGTGCTGGATGAATCCAACGCCAGCATTGATGGGGCGATAGAGGCAATGAAGGAAAACAAGGCCTACAGGGATACTATAAAGACGCCGGAGCAGGCCGCCCAGATGATGCGCTCCTCCTCGCTATTGATAATCGTGGACACTCAGCGCAAAAGCTCGCTGCTCAGCGCCGAGCTGCTGGAAAAGGCGGGCAAGGCGGTGGTCATAGACCATCACAGGCGGGCTGTGGACTCCATACAGAACCCTACCCTCAACTATCTTGAGGCGGGATCCTCCTCGGCCTGCGAGATGGTGACAGAGGTGATACAGTACTTTGACGACGGCCTCAAGCCCACCACCTTCGAGTGCGGGGCGCTGCTTGCGGGCATCACTATGGATACAAAGCATTTTTCCTTCAATACCGGAGCGCGCACCTTTGAGGCGGCAAGCTATTTAAGGCGCAACGGCGCGGACAACACCACCGTGAAGATGATGTTCCAGGACGATATGCAGACCTACCGCAACAGGGCCAAGGTAGTGGAAAACGCCATAATAATGGAGCAGGGGATAGCCATATCCGCATGCCCCGCAGGCATGGAGGCCACCAACCTGATAGCCGCACAGGCGGCGGACGAGCTGGTGAACATAAAGGGTATTCAGGCTTCCTTCGTGCTTGCGGAGCGGGGCCAGGTGATATACATAAGCGGCAGAAGCCTCGGGGACATCAGCGTCCAGCTTATACTTGAAAAGCTGGGGGGCGGCGGGCATCAGTCCATTGCCGGCGCGCAGCTGAAGGACGTGACTATGGACGAGGCCATAAGCAGGCTTACGGAAAGTATAAACAGCTATTTAAAGGAGGCACACGAGAAATGAAAGTTTTACTGACACAGGACGTTAAGGGCAAGGGAAAGGCCGGCGACATCATCAATGCAAACGACGGCTACGCAAGGAACTTCCTTATCCCCCGGGGCCTCGCAGTTGCGGCAGACGCAAACAACATTCACGCCGCTAACCTTAAAAAGCAGGCCGACGTACACCGCAGGGAGGTGGCGAGGCAGAACGCCAGAGCCTTGGCAGACGAGATGAAGGGCCTCACCGTAAAGGTATACGCCAAGGCGGGAAGCGGCAAGCTGTTCGGCTCAATAGGCGCGGCCGAGATAGCCGAGGCGCTCAAGGAGCAGTACGGCATAGACGTGGATAAAAAGCGCATAAAGCTGGAGGAGCCCATAAAGTCCCTGGGCATAACCGATATAACCGCCCACCTTTACGAGCAGACCGATACCAAGTTCAAGGTAGAGGTGCTGCCTCTGGAGGCAAGTAAGAATTAACGGCATAAAGGCGCAATAAAAAGAGCAAGAGGTTAAAATATGGAAGAACCCCGCGTACCCACCACGCCGCCCCACAGTCTTGAGGCGGAAAAATCTATACTGGGCAGCATGCTGCTGTCCCATACAGCCGTGGAGCAGGCAATGGAGACGCTCAGCGCTTCCGACTTTTACCTTGCACGGCATCAGGATATATTCCAGGCGATAAAGGGCATATACGACAGGGGAGAGGCCATAGACAGCGTCACGGTCATAGACGCGCTGGACCGCATGGGCAAGCTTGCTTCTGTGGGGGGCGTGATGTACATCACCGAGCTTTCGCTGTACGTACCCAGCGCGGCAAACGCTGCCCACTACATAAGAATCGTGGAGGAGCGCAGCGTGATGCGGCAGCTCATAGAGGCCAGCACCGCCATAGCCTCAGACGCTTTCTCGGGGGAAAAGAGTCTTGAGCAGATGCTGGACGATGCGGAGCGGGCAATATTCAACATATCCATGAAGAAGACCTCCGATACGCTGGTGCATATCAGCGAGACGGTGCTCAGCTGCTACAACCGGGTCGGGGAACTGATGAAGCTCAACGGCACCCTAACCGGGGTTACCACAGGCTTTGCGGATCTGGACAAGCTTACCTCCGGCATGCAGCCCAGCGATCTCATCATAATCGCCGGCCGCCCCTCCATGGGCAAGACCGCTTTTGCCCTTAACCTTGCCCAGAACGCGGCTGTAAAGGGCAAGAAAACCGTATGCATATTCAGCCTGGAGATGAGCCGCGAGCAGCTGGTGCAGCGTATGCTCTGCTCCGATTCCGGCGTAAACATGCAGTCTGTCCGCACCGGCACCATAACCGATGCGGAGCTGATACGCATAGCGTCCTCCCTTGATCCCCTCTCCAAGGCGAGCATATACATAGACGATTCCGCCGGGTGCAGCGTGGCCGAGATACGCAGCAAGTGCCGCAGGCTGCAATCCCGGGTTGGGCTGGACATGGTGGTCATTGACTATTTGCAGCTTATGCAGACCTCTGGCAAGTACGATAACCGCGTATTGGAAATATCCGAGACTACGCGGAAGCTGAAGATACTCGCCCGGGAGCTGAACGTTCCAATAATTCTCCTGAGTCAGCTTTCCCGCGGCCCTGAACAGCGCACGGATCACCGCCCCGTTATGGCGGACCTTCGCGAATCCGGCGCTATCGAGCAGGACGCGGATGTGATAATGCTGCTGTACCGGCCTGCCGTGTATGACGCGGAGGCGGACAACACCACCGAGGTCATAGTCGCCAAGCACCGCAACGGCCCTACCGCCACGGTAAAGCTGGCCTGGATAGACAGCAGCGCCAAGTTCGCGGATTTGGACACCACCGGAAGGGACGAGGGGTTTTAGGGATTATTATTTTCCTCTTCTTTTCTCTTTCTTTTCGGGAAAAGAAAGAGAAAAGAAGCAAAAGAGAAAGAAAAGCCAACAGGAAATAAACAGGATAAAAAGACAGGGTGCAAATATAAAAAGGAGCGGAGAGAACCGTTCCTTTATTGTTTTGATTTTTGTAAGCTTTTCTCTTTCTTTTTGCTGCTTTTTCTTTTCTCTTTTCCCGGAAAAGAGAAAGAAAAAGCAGAGGCAGAAGCAAAGCTCTATTTATGCCCGTGCTTGTACAGCTGCCTGTTGTCCAGCGCCCACTGGCGCTCGGTAAATTCGCCGTCGCTGACAGCGGCGAGGGCGTCGAACATCTCGAACATGCGGGAATCCAGCACGTCTATCTGGCTGACTATCTCGGCCTCGGGGAACATGGGCGGCTTTGGGCTGCCGTATTCCGGCACGCTGTGGTGGGAGAGGAGAATATGCTGCACCAGCTCCTTGGTAGAGTTATCTATCATGAGCTCGGCCGCCGCCCGCTCAACTATGGCCACTCCCATGTTTATATGGCCGAGCAGCTGGCCGGGGGTGCTGTAGCCTGTTGCCAGGCCCAGGCCGCCTACCGTGAGCTCCGGCACCTTGGCGACGTCGTGGAGTATTATGCCCGCATAGACCAGCTCGCAGCTAAGGGCCGGGTAAAGCTTTTTGTATACGGCGCAGACAGCCTCGGCAGCCCTGAGCATGGTATGGGTATGGTAAAGCAGGCCGCCCCGCATGGCGTGGTGCAGCTTGAGCGCCGCGGGATAGCGCAGCAGCTCCTCCCGGTTTTCCCTGAGTATATACTGGGTGAGCATGCGCAGGTCGCCGTCCGTAAAGCCCTCCGTGACCTTTATTATATCGTCGTACATCTCCTGGGGGGGCAGCGGCGCGCAGGGCACCAGACTGGACATATCCACATTGTCGGAATCCCTGGCGGCGCGTATGCGGTCTATCTTCAGCTGCTCCGAGTCCTTCCATATGTTTACCGTAGCCCGGACCTTGACTATGCTGTCCGGTTCGTATACGCCGTGCTGCTCTATGCTGTAATCCCAGAGCTTGGCGGATATTTCGCCGCCGGCGTCAGCCAGTATCATGTCCAGATAGTCGCTGCCCTTTACGTTGCTCTTTATAGCTACGGACTTGACTACGCAAAAGCCCTCCACCTGATTATTGGCGGGATTCACTATGTTGTTAAGCAGGTTCATGCGTCCCATGGCGCTATCCTCCTTATATAAACTCAAAATCTTATAAAGTTATTATATCATAATATGTCCCACGCCGGAAATAAAAAGCTTTTGTGTAGTTTGAAACGGATTATTCTGATATAATGTATGCAACCTTTTGTGTTGTCAAAACGTTTAATATACAGATGAAGGGCAGGTAATTGCGCATTGACCCCCAAGAGCATTGAAGCCATATACAGGGACAACTGTAAAATGGTTTACTGGGCGGCGTATTCCGTACTAAAGCGGGAAAGCGACGCCATGGACATCGCTCAGAGCGTATTTTTGCGGGCGATAACGAACATCGATAAGCTGAACACAATGGAAGACGGGCAGGTAAAGGCATGGCTGTACCGCGTCGCCGTGAATCTGTGCTATGACGCAGGCCGGAGGCTGAAGCGGGAGATACCCGCCGAGGAGCTGCCCGAGCCCAATACTGACCGGGAATATGAGCTGCCCGAGGCCTCCGCCATATCCAGAGATCAGCGGGAACGGGTGAAGCGGGCCATCGATGCGCTGCCCGATATATACCGCGAGACGGTGATGCTGCATTACTATTCTGGGCTGGACTACAAGACCATAGCGGCCATGCAGGGCAGCACCGAGGGAACGGTGAAATCCCGGATATTCCGGGCAAAGGAAAGGCTCTATGAGCTGTTGAAAGAAGGTGAGAAGAATGACTGACAGGCTGGACGATCTGCTGCTTTCCATAGGCGAAGAGCAAAATGACAGGGTGGATTTTGACCAGATGTACGCCGATCTTCTCCAAAAGCAGAAAGAGGAAGAAAAAAAGCGCAGCATAAGGCGGTCGAGGTTTGTGCGCTACGGCGCCATGGCGGCCTGCGCGGTGGTGCTGGTGGGTATAGGCGCCGCCATGGTAAACAGCAGCCGCTTTAAGGCTGAGGCCCCGGCAGAGGCTGCCATGACCGAGGAATGCGTGGAAGAATCCGCCCCGGCGGAGGAAGCCCCTGCGGAGGCGGCCCCGGCGGAGGAGCCAATGATGGCGGAGGCGCAGGAAGCCGCAGACACTGCAGCGACGGAAGCGGCGCCGGAGGAAGGCGCGGACGATAAGGGCTTCAAAAGCACGGCGACTGCTGCCGGCGGAGCCGGCGTAGAGATAGGCACCTGCGACGACGCATGGAGCAGGCTGAAGGCGGCCGGAATAGAGGCGGAGCCGTATGATAGCGAGGACGCGCCGGAGGCAGGCTATGCGCTGATGACGGGCGAGGGCGAGGCGATATGGAACGCCGGAAGCGGGGTATACAGGGTAACGCTCAACGGCGACATTGCGGAGCAGCTAAAGGAGCTTTGCGAATAAAAGAATAATAAAAAGGGGCGGCCGCCCCTTCAGAGTGTCAAAAAAGTGGCTGAACGCCACTTTTTTGAGTTTTCTCATTCGGT
>ERZ824978.194-NODE-194-length-96046-cov-5.101603_pt1 | contig 96046 bp, 82 predicted proteins | sample MGYA00519860_ERZ824978 | MGnify/ENA primary metagenome ERZ824978 (study PRJEB31778, sample SAMEA3449184) | human gut metagenome | biome: human gut; feature: human-associated habitat; material: faeces | place: United Kingdom | collected 2010/2012 ... | reverse complement strand
AATCTTGCTGGTGCAAGTCCAGTCACGGGTATTTACCGCCAAGTGTAGCGAACCATAAGTCGGTATCAGTAATGGTATGGATGGAGGAAGTGGTGTAGCAAAGTTACTATGAGGAGCCGTATGCGGAAAGGCCGCACGTATGGATCTGTGAGGGGCTAAGATTGAGAGGTCTTAGTCTACTCGACTTCTGCTATCATAAAACAGAATATATCTGACAGAATGCACCGTAGAAATATGGTGTTTTTTGTTACCCCAAACCCACAATTTCATACATAACCACAGGTTAGTACAAACACCTTGCGTGATTTGTTGAAAGGCTTAGAAAGGAAATTTTCCCCGATTTTCGCCCCGAGAAATGACACAAACAAGGCTTAGTGTAAGCCTATTCTGCATTTCTGAATTGAGAAGGAGTAATGCACTCGTTCCTTTTAAAAATTTTACAAAAGTAGCTGCTGTCACAGAAGCATTGACCGCACCTGTCAACAAGCATTATAATCTATTAAAAATTAAAAAATCAAAGGGGTGGTTATTTGAGAACAATCAGGGAATTCAACAATTTTTGGAAATTTACCAAGCTTCAGGATGAAATAGGCATATCAAAAAAAGATGCTATTTCTCCTGAGTATGCGGATACGTCATGGCAGTTTGTTGTGCTGCCGCATACATATAATTCAGAGGACGGCGCAGGCAGAACTATGGATATGAGCGAAAACAGAGGTGATTACTACCATGGGTCTGTATGTTACCGTAGAAGTCTGGTTCTGAGTTCTGAAGAATGTGAAGGAAAAGAGGTCTATCTGGAATTTGAAGGCGCAAATACTGTTGCGGAAGTCTATATAAATGGCAGATTTGTAGGGAAGCATAGTGGGGGATATTCTGCTTTCAGGTTCAATTTAACGGACTATATATGTGCTGACAAAGATAACCTGATAGCTGTAATCGTATCCAATGCTCCAACCAACTATATTGCACCGATAGCTGATCAGGGTGATTTTACCAAAATGGGCGGCTTGTATAGGGGAGTCAAACTGATTATAGTTGATCCCGTTCATATTGCCCTGAATGACAGTGGCTCCTGCGGAGTATATATAATGCCGCACAATATTTCGGAATCTGCTGCGAATATAAACATGCTTGTCAAACTGGATAAAGCCGAAATTGCAGAAGCTAAGGCTAAAATATTTGATCCGCAGGGGAAACTTGTGGAGGAGCTTTTTGGCAGAGCAGACAAAGACAGGATAATGCTTTCAGGTGAAATTAACTATCCGAAGTTATGGAACGGAGTAAACGATCCAGCCCTTTATCGTGCAGATATAACCTTATTTTATGACGGAAAACCTGTTGATGCTGTTGAACAAAAGTTTGGAATACGCTCATATCAGATAGACGCAGATAAAGGTTTTTTTCTCAATGGAAAATCATATCCGCTCCATGGTGTGAACTATCATCAGGACAGTTATGAATCAGGCTGGGCAATGAGCGATGCTCAGCGTGAACGTGATTATCATATCATTCGTGATATGGGGTGTACCGCTGTAAGAATGGCTCATTACCAGCATTGTGACCATGAATATTCCTTATGTGACAGACTTGGCCTGTGCGTATGGACGGAAATAGGTATCGTCAATAAAATGTCTGATGACGAAAGCGATACTCATGCCCTCTCAAACGGCTTTGCCGATAATGCAAAGCAACAGCTTCGTGAGCTTATAAGACAGAATTATAATCACCCGTCTGTTATTGTCTGGGGCTTGTCTAATGAGCTTCATCAGATGACCGATGAAATATTCGAACTTTACAATGAGCTTTATGAAATTGCCTGTGAAGAGGATGATACAAGGCTGAAAACCTTTGCCGATAATCAGTTTTATGGAAGATATTTAGAGCTCCCCGCCGATGTAGTCGGGTATAATCGCTATTTCGGCTGGTACAAGGAAGCAGGTAGTGTCGAGGAATTTGGCAAATGGCTTGACCTATACCACAACGAAAAGGAAAAGCGTCCTGTCTGTCTTTCTGAATATGGTGGTGGTGGTGCGATTTCGCAGCACAAGGATAATGTGGATTGGAAGAGCGATATAGACCCTGTCGGAGTACGGCATTATGAGAATTATCAGTCACAGCTGCATGAAATTCTGTGGAAGCAATTCTCAGTCAGAAAGTACCTGTGGGCTCAATTTATATGGTGTATGTTCGATTTTGCGTCTTATGAACGGGTAGAGGGGGATACAAAATCGCAGAATGACAAGGGGCTTTGTACAAGGGAGCGTGTTCCCAAGGATGCATACTTCTTCTACAGATCTGTATGGAGCAGCGAAAAAACCGTTTATATAACGGAACGCAGGCATGAATACAGGGCCTGTGATGTACCTTTTGTAAAGGTTTATTCAAATGCGGATACTGTGGAACTTTGCATAAATGATGTTTCGCTCGGCAGAATATCTCGTTGTGAGTGTCCTGATAATGAGAGCACTGTTTTTGTGTGGGAAAATGTAAAGATAAAACCCGGTACGAGGAACAAAATATATGCAAAAGCATATTTCTGTGATGGAACAACAAAAACGGACTATGCATTCTGGATAGGCGAATAAACAGGTCAAACTATGGGTATAGTGGCTTTTCAGTTGATATAAATGGAACTTGACAAATATATCGGATCACAGGACTTGGAAAAGAGGTCCTGGAACTGTCTCTTTCTACTTTACATATTTTGCAGTTTATAGTATATTTTCATTGAATTGTGGGGATGTGTAAATTACAAAGACAGGAGACCTGAATAATGGGAAGCTTAATGAACCTGTTGATGAATGGAAATTTTTATATTGTTATTTCGATAGGAACTTTTGCGTGTTACCTGTTTTTATCATCCTGCTTTATCAGTATTCCAAGAGATGAAAAGGTAATACGCTATCTGAGAATGATCCTGACGGCACTTCTGTGCTGGACTATGGGATCTATGCTGATGCGTCTGCAAATCAGTCCGGGGGCAGCATTCTGGTATCAGTTTTCGATGCTTGGTCTGCTTATTATACCTATAGCGGTTTATGGATTTCTTTTTTGTGTCCTTGAAATTACAGGAAAGACAAGGCTGTTGAATGTCTGTATGTTGGTGACTCTGGCAGTTTTTATCCTGAATGCATTTACAGGCTGTCTTCTTCCTGTTCCTGAAATGCAGGTATTACCGGATGGAACTATTTCTTATGTATATCATCCAAGAGGCGGGATGTGGCTATGGATCGCAGCAGAAATAGTGTTTTTAGTCTATGTGACGGTTCTTGCCCATAACAAAATCGGGACACGTTATGAATACCGCCGTAAGCTGGGTCCCCTGCTTCTGGGAATCCTGCTGCTCTTTGCAGGAAATGTCTGCTGTCTTCTGCCATGGGGCAGAAATTTATCCCTGGATGCACTTGGCGGTGTATGTATGGCAGTCTGTCTTGTCTATGTGATTTACAAGCAGTATCTCTTTTCGTTCTCGTCACGGATTATTGCCGGAGTTGTATATTTTACAGCAGCGGTTGCTGCATTCCTTCCCATCCTGTTTTTTGATTGGAATATGAATCATATTTTATCTGTACAGATGACAGGTTTTGATCAGCAGACCATTATTGTATTTATTGTTGCAGAATGTCTGTGGTGTGTTTTGATTTTAGCCTTTGCAAAGAAAAGAGTGGAATATGCCCTGTTACAAAAGAAGAAATATATTGTAGATCATCTGAAAGAGTTTCAGGATGAAGTGACATCTGTTGTGAGCAAAAAGGTTCTGTATCAGATGATCCGTGATACCTTAAGTGCTGCGGTAACGGGTTCTCATGTGCATATTATTGAAGAAGAAGAAGGACATTTTACAGATTATACAGAGAATGGAAGACAGCCGTTAAGCGGGGAGGTAGAAGCACAGATCCGTGGATTCTGCAACAGTGACAGGATTTATAAGGATCCTGCCGCTGCTGTTTTTAAATACGATAACCAGGTTTATGGGTTTTTATATGTAGAGCTTTATAGAAAGAACCGGTTTATTTATGATGAAGTGGATTGTATCCGGCAGGTTGGAAACAGTATATCCGGTGTGCTGAAGAGTATTCATGCCTATGAAAAGCTGTATCAGGTGTCGATCCATGATGGACTGACCGGTTTATATAACTGGAATTACTGCCGGGAATGCCTTGAAAAGCTGGATATCCAGATTCATACTGCCGGGATGATTTATCTGGATATTGATAATTTTAAACTGTATAACGATCTGTATGGGGAAAGTACAGGTGATGAAGTCCTGCATTGGGTAGCAGAACAGATGCGGAAGCTTGCAGATGAAGATACACAGGTATTTCGTGTAGGTGGCAATGAGTTTTTGATTATTATGCCGGATAACCGCAAGGACAATCTGATTTCCTTTGCGAAGCAGATTCAGACTGTAATGCTCGAAACAACAAAGGATAAGCCGAATGTAATTCAGCTTATTACCCTCAGTATTGGCATTGCCTGTGATATTCTGATTGCAGAAAATGCGACAGAGTTATTCCGGCAGGCCAGACAGGCTTCATTTTATGCGAAAGAAAACGGCAAGAATTGTATTGAGGTTTATGAAAAGGAAGATTTAGAGGAAAAGAAGCAGGACAACGAAAAGTGGTATAATCAGGTATCGCCGACCATTTTTTCTCTTATGGCAGCAATTGATGCCAAAGATTCTTTTACCTTTGAGCATTCTGAAAATGTTTCAAAATATGCAGAGAGGCTTGCCATGAAGCTGGGACTTCCAAAGGAGGATATTCAGACAGCAAGGGTGGCAGGACTGCTTCATGATATTGGTAAGATCGGTATTCAGGATGATATCTTAAAGAAAAAGGGAAAGCTTACGAAGGAAGAGTATGAGGTGATTAAAACCCATGTGGAAAAATCGGTTGAGATGATTCGTTTTCTGCCTCATATGAACTATGTGATTCCGGCAGTTCTATCCCATCATGAACGCTATGACGGAAAGGGCTATCCAAATGGAATCAAGGGAAAGGAGATTCCGATTCTCGGAAGAATTCTTGCGGTGTGTGACAGCTTCGATGCCATGGTATCGCGCAGAGCCTATAAGGAAAAGCTAAGTGTGGAGTATGCCATCGGAGAACTGGAGAATGGAAAGGGAACACAGTTCGATCCGGATGTTGCACAGGCATTTATTGAGCTGGTTGAGGAAGATCCTTCCTTTATTAAGCGTTAGCAACGGTTTTACGAATGGAGTGCTGAATAGTTACCTTTATTGTATTAATTATAGAAATGATAACAGAAGGACAATAACAAAAGGATAGGAAATCCATCATGAATCAGATTGCCAGAGAATATAAACAGGCTATCATCATCGGTGCTTCACCGATGGGAAATGAAGCCGCACAATTACTTGCATTGCTTAGATGGGCAGGCTGCGGAGCACAGGAGGAAAGCTGCACCCACGATTGTGCAACCTGCCGAAGCGGATGCCGTAAGCCGGAAATGAAAAAGGATATTTATGTCATTGCTGCTGATGGCGGTCTGGGATTTTTATTGGAAAATAAGCTGCGTCCGGATTTTCTGGTAGGAGATCTGGATTCCATTAAGTATAATGATATATTGACGGAAGCAGCAGTTAAAGCGGCAATCGGAGAGATTCCGCATGAGGTTGTTCCGGTTGAAAAGGATGACACGGATATGGGGCTGGCGGTAGCGAAGGCTTATGAAAAGGGCTACCATGAAATCCTGATTTATGGTGGCTGTGGCGGAGCACGGGTTTCCCATACCTTTGCCAATGTGCAGTTGATGAGTCTGTATGCGAAGAAGGGCTGCCAGATCCAGATGATGGGTGATGGTATCCGGATGGAAATTCTGTGGAACGGCTGCAAAACATTTTCTTCTGCTCTTAAGGGAAGTCTGTCGGTGATCTGTCTGAGTGACAAGGCGGACGGCGTAGTGATACGGGGACTTAAATATGAATATGTCGGGAATCTGACCTCTGATTTTACGCTGGGCGTAAGCAATTCCTTTATCGGTCAGAACGCAATGGTATCGGTAGAGAATGGAACCCTGCTTTTAGTTTATGAGAGAGTGTGATGACACAGCGTGTGAAGATCAATGACAGGTATAAAGGAATTTTTTATATTATTCTGGCGGCGTTTGGATTTGCATTTATGAATCTGTTCGTGAAGCTGGCAGGAGATTTACCGGCGATTGAAAAGAGCTTTTTCCGGAATCTGGTGGCAATCTTTTTTGCCTTTCTTGCGATGAAAAAGGGGAAGATTACTTTTTCCATTCCGAAAGGATCCGAGAAGTATATCTTCTTCCGCTCTCTTTTGGAACGATCGGGATCTTTGCAAACTTTTATGCGATTGGGAAATTGTATATTGCGGATGCATCAATGCTTAATAAATTATCTCCCTTTTTTGCCATTATCTTTTCCTATTTCCTGTTAAAAGAAAAGATTAAACCGTATCAGCTGATCTGTGTTATTGTGGCGTTTATCGGTCTGATTGGTGGAATGGGAGCAGGACTTGCTTATACGAATGTGCGGATTGCAAGCAAGCATGGAGTTCCGGGACCGTTGATTGTATTCTGTTTTTCGGTGTTTTCCTGCGTATGTGCCATTCCGTTCATTATCTGGAATCCGCAGCCGCTTGCGTGGTGGCAGCTTGGATCCCTTTTAATGGCAGGACTGTCTGCAACACTGGGCCAGTTCTCGATTACAGCGGCCTACACCTATGCACCGGCCAGTGAGTTGTCGGTATATGATTATACGCAGATTGTATTTGCCGCATTGCTTGGCATGATTTTCTTGGGAGAAGTACCGGATATGATCAGCATTCTCGGGTATTTCATTATCTGCGGTGCGGGAGTTGCGATGTTTCTCATCCGCCGGAAGAAGGAAACGAAATTGGAATGATAAGCAGGGGAGGAAAAAGAAGGACATAAAAAACCATGTGCAGTGATTGGAACGAATTCCTGGGGGAGTGCTGCCTATGAGAAGGTGATAAGAGGCAGTGTCGTAGATAACGATACCCTTAAGGAAGCGATGCGGACAGCCGTAAAATCAGATCTTTTGCTAGTGGATTCGGCACGTGATTATGGAGTTGGAAAAGGACCGAAGCTGATCGGGGAATGTTGCCCGGATGAAATCATGATCTCATCCAAGTACACGCCTTTTACCAGGTTTAAACCGGGACAAGTGCGTGATTCCGTAGGGAAGGACTTAAAAGATTTTGGAAGAAAAAGCATCGAGGTCTATTGGCTTTATATGCCGAATGATATTCCGGAATATCTGAAAGAAATTATAGAACTTCATAAAGAGGGAAAGATTGAATATATAGGTGTATCAAACCTTAACCTGTAGGAATGTAAGGCTGCCAAAGAAGTTCTGGATCAGGCGGGGATTCCATTATATGGAGTTCAGAATCACTACAGTCTGATTGATCGTGAGTGGGAAAAGAACGGACTTGTTTCCTGGTGCAGGGAAAATGGAGTACAGTTCCGGGAATATCTTTTCAGTGATTATGATTTAATGAACAGCATTGATATTGATGATTTTCTGTGGATGAAGCAGCATATGAAGGAGTATCATCTGTTTGATCCGTCCAGACAGAAGGATCAGCTAAAGCAATGGCTGACGTTGATTTGTGATGTGCGTCCGGATGTGGATTATGGAACGGTTGTGAATCTGATGAAATCCATTTATGCGATGTGGAAGTTCCGTGAAACCTTCGTGCAGGCCTCTTTTGAGAACAGTGTCCAGATGATTCTGAAGACTCTCGAGGCTTATGTTACGGGAAATGAATTAAGTCTATTATAAAGGATGTCGGTATATTTATACCTTTGGAAGATTGAATCGGTGGTCAAGACGTAGGGAAAACTTACGTCTTTTTTTAAAGAAAAAAGACGTTATATATCGGCTAAAATGAAAACACAATAGAGAAAATGAATAGTGTTTTTGCCGATAATATGATATACTAAACAGTAAATTAGTATGTGTGTTGATTTATGGTGGAGGATAGCAGATGAGATACCTTTCAGTTGCTGAAATAGCAAAAAAATGGAATATGTCAGAGCGTAGTGTTAGAAATTATTGTGCTCATGGACGAGTGAACGGTGCATTTCTTACAGGAAAGACTTGGGAAATTCCTGAAATTGCTGAAAAACCGGAGCGTTCCAACAAGAAGAAAGAACATTTGATTACATTGTTGGAAATTTTACAGGAGCAGAAAAAAGACAAGTATTCTGGCGGAATTTACCATAAGACACAAATTGATTTAACATACAATTCTAATCATATCGAAGGCAGCCGCCTGACACACGATCAGACCAGATATATCTTCGAAACGAATACCATAGGTGTAGAAAAAGAAGTATTAAATGTAGACGATGTGATTGAAACAGCAAATCATTTTCGCTGTATTGATATGATTATTGATAATGCAAGAGCAACACTGACAGAGAAGTTTATCAAAGAGTTACATTTGATTCTGAAGAATGGTACCAGTGATTCCAGAAAAGATTGGTTTGTTGTAGGTGATTATAAAAAAATACCGAACGAAGTAGGTGGAAGAGATACTGCATTACCAGAAGAAGTTGCTGATAAAATGAAAAATCTGTTGGCAGAATATAACGGAAAAGAAGAAAAGACTTTTGAAGATATATTGGATTTCCATGTGAAGTTTGAACGTATTCATCCATTTCAGGACGGAAATGGTCGTGTAGGTAGATTGATTATGTTTAAAGAATGTCTGAAATACAATATTGTTCCGTTTATCATCGAGGATAGTCTAAAAATGTTCTATTATCGTGGATTGAAAGAATGGAATAATGAAAAAGGATATTTGACAGATACCTGTCTGACAGCACAGGATAAGTATAAAGCTTATTTGGATTATTTTAGGATTTCGTATTAAAAAAGCAATTCAAAATACAATATAAAAGGGCAAAACTTGCACTTTGAGAAAATTGGATGATATATGTTTTAAAGGAAGGAGTAAATACATGTTCTATAAAATGATAGAAAATAAGTGTACTCAATGATACAAATCAGAACATTGCACGGTTAAAAATTTAATTGAATATATAGAAAAAAACAGGGCAGATGCGAGATGCTCAGATTGAGGCCATCAAAGTGTATCTATTTTTAAAAATTGCTTGTGAATGTAATTCGTTGGCACAGCTGTTTTGCCAAGGATTCTTTAATTCTATTGATTTGAATGAAATAGAATTGTCTAAATCTACTCGTGAATATTTATTTCAGAATCCGGCTGCTGCTGCATTATTTGAATATGCACGTTTGACAAATGATAGAAGTGAAGTCCCGTTGATATTGATGAACATGAAAAAGAGTTTATTACTGTTGTGGCTGAACAGTTGGAGTGCGAGTTGTCGGATTCCTTTTTTCAACTTGGAAATTTAAGAAAAGGTACTTTGACATCAAATCCACTCAGTGGTCCTAAGTTGAACGGAACGCCCGAAGAAGAGCAAAAATATTGGAAAATAAAAAAATTGCATGAAACTATTTCTAAAGCCTTGGAATGGGCTCCAGTTGAGAATGCATTTTCTGGAATGAATTGCATTAAATTGGCAATTCAGAATTGTGGTAAAGCAGTGGATGAAGATGTTGAAATTACATTTGAAGTTCCAAAAGATTCTTTATTTACATTAAGTGAATTTCCTAAATTTAATAATACAGAGATGGAATATTTGCTAACAGATTGTGATATGAGCATATTGTTTGGAATTGAAAGTACATCGGAATATATTGAATATTCACGATCAGAGCAAAATGGAAGAACTCCTTACATATCCCATTCGTATGGTTTGCCGGGATATGTTCCAGATTATAGTGATGATTTCGATGATGAGTTAAATAATGTGTTTTGTTATGCATTTTATTCAAGCGAAAACAAGTATATTGTAAAGCTTAAAGTAGATTACATAAAGCATAATACGACTGTTGCTTTTCCGACAATTCTTTTTGTAAAAAATAAGATTAATAATATACCATACAAAATTACATCTAAGAATAATCCAGATGTAGTTGAAGGTTGTGTAAAGATTAAAAGTTAAGAAAGAAATATTACATAGGAATTACGGCCTCATATAAATACGTGTTATATATTGACATATAGGTTAGTATGAACTAACCTATAATAAAAATTGTGTAAGGAGAAGAAGCAATGCATATCAAAGAACTTGAGGAATCAAAAATCCAGAAAATCGGTCATGCGTTTGGCTACTATGATTATGGCGAAGAAAAGGGGCTGGTATCGTGTTACCGCAGTCAGGAAGCGGCAGCAGTTTATATCAACAGTTATGTGCGTATGGCTTTGAAGGGTGGTATGCTGTATACCACGAGTGAGCGTGGAGAAGGCTACATTGCCTATAAGCTGCCGGGACAGAAGGTAAGCCTGAAAGCCGGTATGGAACTGGTAAAAGGATTGTTCCAGTCAATGAATTTTAAGGAACTGGTGCAGTTTTTCAAGGTATTGTCGAAGGGTGGTCCGGATCTGAAGGACCGTATGGATAAAGAGAAGAAACCATACATATTTGTAGGTCTGGTGTGTGTGACAGAAGAATATCAGGGACAGGGCTATATGCGCAAACTCCTGGATATGGCTTTTGCAGAAGGAAACCGTCTCCATGTTCCGGTAATTCTTGATACCGATGCACAATCAAAGTGCGACAAGTATATGCATCTTGGCATGAAATTAGAGGGAACACGTGACTTTGGTGAGAATGGAAAGCTCTATGATCTGATTAAATATCCGGACTGATAAAAGGTTATTTGGCAATATTTAAATGTGAAATAAAAATGTGCAGATTACGCTCGTAAATCTGCATATTTTTTTAGAAAAAGAGTTATGCGGTGTTACAGGAAAGTATAAGAAAAGTAAAAACTATTAATTAACCTATTTACACGGTAGGTAAATGGGTATATAATGAGCCTCAGAGAAAACCAAGCGGATGCGAAGCAGACATTTGGTTTTCTGGGCTCATTAACGAGCAAAAATCCTGCGAAGCAGGATGAAAAACAAATGTCAAAACATACTTTGTTAGAAATTAAAGATTTACATGTGAATGTAGAAGATAAAGAAATCCTGGACGGAGTGGACCTTTCCATCGGAAGTGATGAGACGCATGTGCTGATGGGACCGAACGGAACAGGTAAATCAACATTGGGGTATGCCATTACAGGACATCCCCGTTATACAGTTACCTCCGGCAGTATTCTTTTTGATGGAGAAGAGATTACAGAGCTGTCAGTGGATGAGCGTGCAAAGAAGGGAATTTTCCTATCCTTCCAGAATCCGATCGAGGTGCCCGGAGTGACGCTGAGTTCCTTTATCCGCAGTGCTTTGGAGCAAAGATCAGGAAAGCGGATCCGCTTATGGGACTTTAAGAAGAAGCTTTCCGAAACTATGAAGCTGCTTTCCATGGATGAGTCCTATGCAGAGCGGGATCTGAATGTCGGTTTCTCCGGAGGAGAGAAAAAGAAAGCGGAGATTCTACAGATGCTGATGTTAGAGCCCAGGCTTGCGATTCTGGATGAAACGGATTCCGGTCTTGATGTCGATGCTGTACGGACGGTTTCCAAAGGAATCCAGCTATATAAGGAGCAGTGCAGGGGAAGTCTTTTGATTATTACGCACAGTACGAGAATTCTGGAATCCCTGCATGTGGATGTTACCCATGTCATGGAGGAAGGGAAAATAGTCAGAAACGGAGATGCTTCTCTGGTAGATACAATTAATGAAAAGGGATTTGAGGAGTTCACAGCAGTCAATTAGTGCCGGGTAAAAACGGTTCCGGATGAGGTTGGGGACAGTCATGAATTCCGGAAAGAAAGGTGTGCGTAAAATGAGAGAAAAAAGTCAGGTAGATGATATTGACCGCAGCATCTATGATATCCGTGATGAAGAAAAAGATGCTTATCGTATGGAGGAGGGTCTGACTCCGGAAATTGTGGATAAACTGTCGAAGGAAAAGGATGATCCTGTGTGGATGCAGCAGTTTCGTCTTCAATCCCTGCAAATTTATAATGAAATGCCCGTTCCCAACTGGGGACCCTCCATCGATGGTCTGGACATTGACCATATTGCCACCTATGTACGGCCGAATACCAGGATGCAGGGATCATGGAAGGATGTACCGCAGGATATCAAGGATACCTTTGAACGATTGGGAATCCCGCAGGCAGAGCGGAAGTCCTTAGCCGGTGTGGGTGCCCAGTATGACTCCGAGCTGGTTTATCATAATGTAAAATCGGAAGTGGAAGCGGAAGGTGTCGTATATACAGATATGGAAAGTGCATTAAAGGGCGAATATGCGGATATGGTGCGTAAGTATTTTATGAAGCTGGTGACACCACGGGATCACAAGTTTGCAGCACTGCATGGAGCAGTGTGGTCCGGCGGTTCCTTTGTTTATGTGCCGAAGGGAGTGCAGGTGTCCATTCCGCTGCAGTCCTATTTCCGTCTGAATGCCAAAGGTGCAGGACAGTTTGAGCATACCTTAATTATCGTGGATGAAGGTGCAAGCCTGCATTTCATCGAAGGATGTTCGGCTCCTAAATATAACGTAGCCAATCTTCATGCCGGATGCGTGGAGCTTTATGTGAAGAAAAATGCAAAGCTGCGCTATTCGACCATTGAAAACTGGTCTAAAAATATGTATAACCTCAATACAAAAAGAGCAGTTGTAGAGGAAGGTGGTACGATTGAATGGGTTTCCGGTTCGTTTGGATCCCATGTCGGCTGCCTGTATCCGATGAGTATCTTAAAGGGAGAGGGCGCCAGGATGGAATTTACCGGTGTAACCTTTGCCGGAAAAGGACAGAATCTGGATACCGGTGCGAAGGTGGTTCATGCCGCGCCGAATACAAGCTCTTATATGAATACCCGTTCCATCAGTAAAGGCGGTGGAATCAGCACCTTCCGGAGCAGTGTGGTGATTAATAAGGAAGCAAAGAAGTCGAAATCTGCGGTTTCCTGTCAGTCCCTGATGCTGGATTCCGAGTCCCGTTCGGATACGATACCGGCTATGGACATCCGGACAAAGGATGCAGCCGTAGGACATGAAGCAAAGATCGGAAGTATCAGTGATGATGCCGTATTTTACTTAATGTCCAGAGGCATGAGCGAGGAAGATGCCAGAGCGCTTCTTGTCAGCGGATTCGCAGATAATGTGTCAAAAGAGCTTCCGCTGGAATATGCCGTAGAAATGAACAATCTGATTCGTCTTGAAATGAAGGGCAGCATAGGATAAGGAGAGAGTGCCATGACAGATATGATGATCAATAAGCTCCCATCGAAGACCTGGAATTGGCTGAAGGTCAATGAGACAAAGCTTCCCTGGGATATGGAACATACAACCGTACTTCCGGAAGAAAACGTGGCGGTGAAAGAAGAACCTGTCCACTTTTCCATTCAGGGACAGGGGGAATACAGCAGTAAGAAATTTAATATTCATGCGGCAAAGGACGAGCAGATTACCGTTTATATGGATTATACGCCGGAGAATAAGCTTGCCGTGTACACGAGTCTGACTCTGGAGGAGGGAGCGCATGTCCGTCTCATCCAGTTACAGCACAGTGCGGAGGATTCCCTTGTATACAATACCATTCAGGGATCCTGCGAAAAGAATGCGCGTATCGAACTGGTTCAGGTTTATCTTGGAAAAGGCGATATTTATTCGGACACAGCGATCGACTTAAAGGGTGAGAAAAGCAGCTTTAAGAGTGATATCGGATATATTGGAGAGCATACCCATGTCATTGATATGAATGAGGTAGTCAACCATTTGGGCAGATGTACGGAAAGTGAAATTAATGTACAGGGCTCCCTGCGGGATGGAGCGAAGAAGATTTTCCGGGGAACGATTGATTTTAAGACAGGGGCTTCTGATTCCGTAGGAAACGAGCAGGAAACCGTGCTGATGCTGGGCGAGGACGTGGAGAACAAGACGGTTCCGGTGATTCTTTGTTCCGAAGAAAATGTAGTAGGTAACCACGGCGCAACGATTGGAGAGCTGGATGAGGATACACTGTTCTATCTGGCAAGCAGAGGGATCAGCAGGGAACAGGCAGAAAATATGATGGCAAGAGCTGGTATTGAGCGTTTAAAGAGCCTTATTGCAGACGAAGCTTTTACCGCAATGATTGACGAAGAACTGGGAGGGAACAGCATATGACAGATTACAGGAGCGATTTTCCCCTGCTGACTTCCCGGGGATTTCGGAAGGACGTTGGCATGGAGCATGACTGGATTTATATTGATAATGCAGCAACCTCGCAGCGTCCGCAGGCTGTCCTTGATGCGGAAGAAGAGTTCTATAAAGAGCATAATGCCAATCCGTTACGGGGCAATTATCCCCTTAGCATTGAAGCAACGCAGATGTATGAAGATGCCCGTAAGGCAGTGCGTGATTTTATTGGAGCAAAATCGGTAAGAGAAATCATTTTTAGCAGAAACACAACGGAAAGCATCAATCTGGTTGCATACAGCTACGGCTTAAGTCATGTAAAGGCAGGGGATGAGATCTTAGTATCCATTATGGAGCATCACAGCAACCTGCTTCCCTGGCAGATGGTGGCAAGAACAACAGGCGCGGTATTGCGGTTCATGGAGTGTCGGCAGGATGGTTCCCTTAATTTGGACGAGGTACGGGAGCAGATTACGGAGAAAACCAGAATTGTTGCCATTACGCAGGTATCGAATGTGCTTGGCAGAGTGAATCCCATTAGGGAAATTGCCGCGATGGCGCATGAGAAAAATGCGGTTGTTGTGGTAGACGGTGCACAGAGTACGCCACATATGGCAGTCAATGTACAGGAACTGGGTGCCGACTTTTTTGCCTTTTCCGGGCACAAAATCTTCGGACCGATGGGAATCGGAGTCTTATATGGAAGGAAAGAATTATTAAAAGTGATGCCGCCATTTCTCACAGGTGGTGAGATGATTGAGTCTGTGAGCAGAGAAGGCGCAAAATACGCAGAGCTTCCACACAAATTCGAGGCCGGTACGGTGAATGCGGCCGGAGCAGTTGGATTGCATGCGGCAATCAACTACGTGCAGAAAATTGGATTTGCTGCGATGCAGGAGCAGGAGCTTAAGGTGACAAAGCGTGCTTTCGATGGTCTTAGAGAGCTGCCGCATGTTCATGTACTGGGATCGGATCTGCCGGAAGAGCATACAGGAATCCTGACATTTATGATTGATGAGGTACATCCGCATGATGTGAGTGAAATTCTGATTGCCGATGGAATCTGTGTCCGGGCAGGACATCATTGTGCACAGCCCTTGCTGCAGCATCTTGGAATCGGATCAGCCACACGTGCAAGCTTTATGTTTTATAATACGGAAGAAGAGGCAGAGCTTTTTGTAAAGAGTATCGCAAGCGTAAGGGAGCGGATGGGATATGGAAAATAGAAGCTTTTATAATGAAATTTTAACCGAGCATAATGTACGGCCGGAATTCAAGCATGATCTGCCGGACGCCGACATTGTTCTTGAGGGTGTCAACCCGAGCTGTGGAGATGATATTTTCTTAAAGCTGAAGGTCGAGGATGATACGATTGTGGACGGAGCGTTTGTGGGAGATGGATGTGCGATCTCGCAGGCTTCTGCGGATATCATGCTTGGAATGGTTATCGGCAGGAAGAAAGAGGATGCCTTACAGCTTGGGAGAACCTTTATGAAGATGATTAAGGGAGAAGCCAGTGAGGAAGAAATCGACTCTCTGGAGGAAGCATCCGCGTTACGCGATATTGCCCATATGCCGGCACGTGTGAAGTGTGCCGTTCTTGGCTGGCGTACCTTAAAAGAGGCATTGACAGGCGAAGACGCAGAGGATGATGAAGACGAATTTTAAAAGAAAATGTGTAACTATCTGAATAGCTACAAAAATATATTGGAATAGGCAGGAACATAACTGGAAGATGAAAATTCCCCACCCGGAAAATCTCTTGAGGATTAGCCAGAGGTGGCTAAGGACAGTCGGGGTATGTAGATACGGTGTAGCCGATTAAGGCTACGCCGTATTTCTCTTTTACGCCGCACTTGGCGGATTCTTGCGGATTTCTTCTTTTGCCGCAATAATTGTCTGTGTGTCGGGAATCTCAAGAATACCAACACCGATAAAGTGTACCTTAATAGGAACGTGCTTTTTGCCGTTCTCGTCTTTGGTGCTATCAAAGATTTCAATCTTTGTAATAAGCCGATTGACGAGTTCGGGTGTCAGTTCCTTTAAGTCGGTGCATTTACGGATAATGGAGAGAAATGCCCGTAGGCAAAAATACTGCAACGGAATTGCTCCCTATGAGTATAACGGTGAGAAAATGACTTGCAGACAGTATGCGGTTATTATGGGCAAAAAAGAAAAGGTGGAAGCTCACCCGATACTGAGCATCCATAAAAAGCGTTGTAACTGCATCCGAGCCGAGCTATCCAAAGGCACGATTACAAAAGAATTTGCAACGATGTCAAAAGAGATTGCAGACGAGCTTTCTTACCGTGAGCGTGAGGTCATACGCTCTCACATCGGTTTCTGCCCCGATTGCCATAGTATGAAAAGTCCAAAGTTCAGACCGCACACATTCCAAGAAATTGCTTACAAGAACGAGCTATCCTCTGCGGAAGCGGCGGAGAACATCTATCATAAGGGACTTGATAAGATGCGGGACAAACTGAAAAAGAATTCACAATATTTTTATAAATTTGGAACGCAAAAGGAACGATCGTGGTGCGATTTGGGAACAGCACTTGAGTATAATGAATGTCGACAAACAGCAAAAAACTGCTTGAAATTTTTATTTTGGAGGCATTCAATTATGTACTTTGACGCTATTGCAAAAATCGTTTCGGAACGCACAGGCTGTGATGTTTCTGCTGTAAAGCCAGAAAGCAAGTTCTCTGAGCTTGGCATCGACTCTCTTGACACGGTAGAGCTTCTTATGAACCTGGAGGACGAAATCGGCATCGAAATTGAATTGGACCAGAAAGTGGAGACCATTGACGACCTGGATAAGTTCATCCAGAGCAAGCAGGGTTGATGCTTATGATTAAGTCAGCAATTTGTGAAATGCTGGGTATTGAATATCCGGTATTTCAAGGTGGTATGGCTTGGATCGCTGACGGTAAACTGGCCGCTGCCGTGTCCAACGGCGGTGGTCTTGGCATTATTGCGGCAGGAAATGCTCCTGGTGATTATGTCAGACAGCAGATTCAAGTTGCCAAGAGGATCACCAATAAACCTATTGGTGTAAATATTATGCTTCTAAGTCCGTTTGCGGATGAGGTTGCAAAAGTTGTTATAGAAGAAAAAGTTGAGGTTGTAACCACGGGTGCAGGCAATCCATCTAAATATATTAAGGAATGGCTTGCTGCAGGAATTAAGGTTATTCCTGTTGTGGCTTCAGTTGCTATGGCGAAGCTGATGACTCGCCTCGGTGCTTCTGCTCTTATTGCAGAGGGTGGCGAAAGCGGCGGTCATGTTGGCGAGCTTACCACGATGGTGCTTGTTCCGCAAATCTGCGATGCGACCACTTTGCCGGTCATTGTCGCAGGTGGTATTGCAGATGGCAGAGGGGTTGCCGCAGCATTTATGCTTGGTGCCTGCGGTGTGCAGATGGGAACCCGTTTCCTTAGTGCTAATGAATGCACGATTCATCCCACATATAAGGAAAAGATCTTAAAAGCCACGGATCTTTGTACGATGGTAACAGGTAAGCGCTTGGGACACCCCGTTCGCAGTCTCCGCACGCAGTTTGCCAGAGAGTATTCCAAGGCTGAATACGGCGGTATGCCGGACGAAGAATTGGAAGCGCTGGCAACCGGTGCATTGAGGCTTGCTGTACAGGAAGGTGACAACGAAAAGGGGTGTTTTCTCTCTGGTCAGATCGCCGCTATGGTCAAGAAAGAGCAGCCTGCGGCAGAAATTGTTAAGGAAGTTATGGAGGAAGCCGAGCCTATCCTTCTGAGGGCAAAAGAGTGGGTAAAATAGCATTTGTATTTTCAGGTCAGGGCGACCAGTTCCCCGGTATGGGAAAAGACCTGTATGAAAAATATCCGGTTGCTAAAAAGATTTTTGACCTATGCGACGACATCCGCCCCGGCACATCTTCTCAGTGCTTTCATGGCACGGAAGAAGAATTAAAGGAAACCAAGAACACACAGCCTTGCCTTTTTGCAATGGAGCTTGCGGCGGCAACTGTTCTGATTGAAAAAGGAATTGCTCCCGATGTGGTTGCCGGTTTTTCTCTCGGTGAGGTCGTTGCCGCAACGGTCAGCGGAGCATTTGACAGCGAGACAGGATTCCGCCTTGTCTGCAAACGCGGAGAATTGATGCAGAGCGAGGCTGAAAGATTTGATACATCTATGGCGGCAGTTGTAAAGCTGACACCCGAACGGGTGCAGGAGGTATGCAATAAATATTCCGAAGTTTATCCCGTAAACTTCAACTGCCCCGGACAGATCACCGTATCAGGTATTTCCTCTCAAATGACGGACTTTTTTGCCGATGTCAAGGCGGCAGGCGGCAGAGCCATTCCGCTGAAAGTAAAAGGAGCTTTCCATTCACCTTTTATGAAAGCAGCAGCAGAGTCTTTTGCCGAAGAACTGGAAAAGGCAGAGACTAAGGAAAGAAGCATTACGCTCTATTCCAATATGACCGCCGAAGTCTATACGGATGATGTTGTAGGCTTGCTTTCTAAGCAGATATGCAGCCCTGTGCAGTGGGAAAAGATCATCCGTAATATGATTGCCGACGGCGTTGATGCTTTTATTGAAATCGGTCCCGGCAAAACACTTACCAATATGATTAAGAAAATTGATGCAGAAGTAAAAGCTGTATCGGTGAACGATTATTTGGCGGAGGTGGATGTATGTTAAAAGGAAAAACAGCAGTTGTAACCGGTGGTTCTCGTGGCATCGGTGAGGCAATCGTATATAAGTTGGCATCAATGGGTGCTAATGTAGCTGTCATTTATGCAGGCAGTAGGGCCGCCGCAGAGAGGGTTTGCGAAAAATGCAAGCAGGAATACAGCGTGGAAGCAAAAGCTTATCAATGCAATGTTGCTGATTTTTCTGCGGCAAAGGAAACCGTTGCAAAGATTAAAACTGAGTTTGGTACAGCACAAATTCTTATCAATAACGCAGGCATTACCCGTGACGGTCTGCTTGCTATGATGAAAGAAGAAGATTTTGATTCGGTTCTGGATACCAATCTCAAAGGCGCTTTCAACATGATCCGTCATATGACAGGACTGTTTATCAGAGCTCGTGAAGGCTGCATAATCAATATGGCTTCTGTTGCGGGAATTATGGGAAACGCAGGTCAGTGTAACTACTCTGCTTCGAAAGCAGGTCTTATTGGACTTACAAAGTCTGTGGCAAAGGAGCTTGCGCCGAAGGGCATCCGTTGTAATGCGGTTGCACCCGGCTTTATCGCAACGGATATGACAGGAAATCAGACAGACAATCCGCTTCTGAATATGATCCCCCTTGGCAAGATGGGCGAAACAGATGATGTGGCAGATGCAGTGGCATATCTTATAACTGCAAAATACGTAACCGGCGAAGTCCTCCGTATTGACGGTGGCCTCGCTATGTAAGGAGAAAAAATATGAGTGAAAACAGACGAGTTGTTGTTACCGGTATCGGTGCAATTACCCCTTTGGGAAACAATGTGGCTGATACCTGGAACGGTTTGAAGAACGGCAAAAACGGCATTGCTCCCATTACACTTTTTGATACAGAGAAATATAAGGCAAAGTTGGCTGCCGAAGTCAAGGACTTCGATCCAAAAGAATACTTAGAGATTAATGATGTGCTTCGTACTGATCGCTATGCACAGTTTGCCGTTGCAGCAGCACAGCAGGCAGTGGACGAAAGCGGTGTCGAAGGTACTGTTGAGCCCGAACGCTTTGCCGTTATATTCGGTACGGGTATCGGTGGCATCGGTACTTTTGAAACGGAGCACACCAAGCTGATGGAGAAAGGCCCCCGCCGTGTTTCTCCGCTGTTTGTACCTATGATGATCGGCAATATGGCAGCCGGTATGATTGCCATTCGCCACGATTGCCGTGGCTCTGCCATGCCTGCTGTTACGGCTTGCGCTTCCGGTTCCAATGCTATCGGTGAAGCTATGCGCCTTGTTCGTCACGGGTATGCGGATGCCGTAATTACCGGCGGTGCCGAAGCCGCCATTGTTCCTTCTGCTATCGCAGGTTTTGTGAATATGAAGGCGCTTTCCACTTCTGAAAATCCCGACGAGGCATCCCTGCCTTTTGATAAGCGCAGGGGTGGATTTGTTATCGGTGAAGGTGCTGTCGCACTGGTACTTGAAGAATACGAACACGCAAAAGCTCGTGGTGCAAAGATTTACGGTGAAGTGTGCGGCTACGGTTCAACCTGCGACGCTCATCATATCACAGCACCGCATCCCGATGCGCGTGGCGGCGCACAGGCAATGATGGAGGCTATGAAGGAAGCAGGCTATACAGATACGGATACCGTTTATGTCAATGCACACGGCACGGGTACTCCGATGAATGATGTGATTGAGACGGCTGCTATTAAGAAAGCCCTTGGCGAAGATAACGCAAAGAAAGCGTATGTAAGCTCCACAAAGTCAATGACAGGACATATGCTTGGCGCAGCAGGTGCAATTGAAGCACTGGCTTGCCTTTTTGCACTCAACGAGGGCGTGATTCCTCCTACAATCCATTTGGATGAGCAGGATGAAAATTGTGATCTGAACTGTGTGCCGAATACTGCCGTGGAAGCAGACATTACACTGACACTTTCCAATTCTCTTGGATTTGGCGGTCATAACGCTTGTCTTGCTTTCAGAAAGGTGTAATCCGATGAAAGAAACAGATATTCGCAAATATGCCGAGCTGATGAAGGAGCTTGGGCTGACCGGACTTGAAATCACAGAAGAAAACAGTAAGGTCCGTTTGGAGCGTTCCGTTGGGGCTTCGGTGCAAGAAACCGTATATTCTGTTCCTGAACCTACCGGCACAACACAGGCTCCGTCCGAACCGAAAGACTACATCAGCGTAAAATCGCCCATCGTCGGTGTGTTTTATGCAGCTCCCGCTGAAAATGCTGATTCCTATGTTTCTATCGGCGATACGGTGACAAAGGGGCAAACTCTTTGTATTGTCGAGGCGATGAAAATGATGAATGAAATTACTGCTGAAGAAGAAGGCGTCATTTCGGAGATCTGCGTTACAAATGGGCAGGTTGTAGAATACGGAACAGAATTGTTCCGTATCAAGAGGTAAGGCTATGAACAGAGAAGAAATAATGAATATACTTCCTCACAGAGACAATATGCTGCTTCTTGACGATGTGGAAAACAAGAACGGCACCGCTGTCGGGCATTATACCGTCCGTGGTGATGAGTTCTTCCTCAAGGGACATTTCCCTGATAATCCTATCGTGCCGGGCGTTATTCTCTGTGAGATACTGGCTCAGTCCGCTTGCGTACTGATGCAGGATGCAATGAGCGAAGGTAAATTACCCGTTTATACAGGACTTAATAATGTAAAATTCCGTTCGCCTGTCAAACCCGGTGACACCGTTGAAACACAGTGCCGTATCAAACGAGCAAAGCACCCTTTCTACTTTGCTGAAGGTACAGTTACGGTGGACGGACGGCTATGCGTATCGGCAGAATTTTCCTTTGCAATTACAGGAGCATAAACTATGTTTTCAAAAATACTGATCGCCAACCGTGGCGAGATCGCTGTCCGCATCATTCGCGCTTGCAAGGAAATGGGCGTAGCTACGGTTGCTGTATATTCCGAGGCAGATAAAAACGCCCTTCACGTGGCGCTTGCCGATCAAAGCTATTGCATCGGCGGCCCCGAAGCCTCGGAAAGCTATCTGAATGAAAACCAAATTATCAGCACCGCTATTTTAGCAGGTGCCCAGGCGATTCATCCCGGTTATGGATTTCTTTCTGAAAATGCACATTTTGCCCGTGCCTGCAGAAAGAACGGATTGGTATTTATCGGTCCGGATCCCGAAAGCATGGAACGCCTTAGTGATAAAGCGATCTTGAAAGAGCTGATTCGAGGTACGGGGCTATCGGTCATTCCGGGAACAAAAGCGGTCGCTTCCGCCCAGGAAGCAAAGCGAGCAGCCGACAGGATCGGATATCCCGTAATGCTCAAAGCCTGTGCAGGCGGCGGTGGACGGGGCATCCGTCTGATCCGCTCGGAAGATGAACTGGAGGATGCCTATCATCAAGCTACAAGCGAAGCAATTAGTGCCTTTGGAGATGGCAGTGTATATCTTGAAAAATATGTCTTTCCCGCAAGGCATGTGGAATTGCAGATTCTTGCCGACGAACACGGAAATGCCGTGTGCCTTGGAGACCGTGACTGCTCTCTCCAGAGAAGAAATCAAAAACTACTGGAAGAAACACCTTCTCCCGCTGTTAGTGATGAGCAACGTCAAAAGATTATAGAGCTTGCGGTAGATGCCGTAAAGAAGATCGGCTATGTAGGTGCCGGTACGCTTGAATTTCTGCTTGACCGTGAAGGCAACTTCTGGTTTATGGAAATGAATGTACGGCTGCAAGTGGAGCACTGTGTAACAGAAATGCTGACAGGCTTTGATCTTGTGAAATGGCAGATTCGTATTGCAGCCGGTATTCCGCTGAATTTCACACAAAAAGATGTCAAAATAAAAGGTTCAGCAATCGAATGTCGCATCAACGCAGGTAGCTGCGGAGCTTTGAAAATGCTCCATGTTCCGGGAGGTCCGTCTGTGCGATTTGATACCTGCTTGGTTGCAGGCACAGTCGTATCACCTTACTACGATTCACTTCTTGGAAAACTAATTGTGTACGCAAAAACCCGGGAAGAAACCCTCCGTAAAATGAGGGCGGCGCTCTGTGAATTGGTGATTGACGGCATACCGACAAACATTGAGGAACAACTGCGGATTGTTGAGGATGAACGCTTTACATCCGGCAACTATGATTTAACTTTTATGGGAAACAGGTGATCAAATGGCATTACTCAATTTTTTGAAGCCTAAAAATCAATTAGAAGAAGGCGGGCGTACTTCTGCTCCCGTTCAGCGTGATGCCGGAGAGCCTGAGAAAAAATGTCCGAATTGTCACAAAGACATTCCGCTGAGTCGTCTCTGGGCGAATGATCTTGTCTGTCCTTGCGGCCATCACTTTCGCATGAAGGCACGTCAGCGCATACAGACGATAACCGATAAAGGAAGTTTTCGTGAATTGTATTCCAATATGATAGCAGATAATCCGCTGAATTTTCCTGGATATAAAGATAAGATAGAAACTGTCCGTGTGGCAAGCAACGAAAAAGAGGCAGTAGTCTGCGGTACAGCTACCATTGGCAAACAAAAATGCTGTCTGTTTGTTATGGAGCCGTACTTTATGATGGGCAGTATGGGCAGTGCCGTTGGCGAAAAAATAACCACACTGTTTGAATATGCCGTGCAGCATCGTTTGCCGGTTATCGGTTTTACCGTATCGGGCGGTGCTCGTATGCAGGAGGGGCTTTTATCCCTTATGCAGATGGCAAAAACGAGTGCGGCAGTTAAGCGGCACAGTGATGCCGGGCTTTTATATATTGCAGTCATCACCGATCCCACTACAGGCGGTGTGATGGCAAGCTTTGCTACGGAAGCAGATATTATTCTTGCAGAACCCGGTGCAACTGTCGGTTTTGCAGGTGCGAGGGTGATTGAGCAGACAACAAAGAAAGCTCTCCCGGAAGGATTCCAAAAGTCTGAATTTGTACTGGAACACGGATTCATTGACAGCATTATTCCGCGCTCCAACCAAAAGAAATATTTGACTGAGCTGTTAAAAATGCACGATGGGAGGGCGATGATGTGAGCGAATCAGCTTTCGAACGAGTAAAACTTGCCCGTGACAGCAAAAGACCGACGGGGCTTGATTATATTAAAAACATTTTCAAGGGCTTTATCGAGTTTCACGGTGATCGCCGTTATGCGGATGATCCCGCTATCGTAGGTGGGATTGCGAAGCTGGATAGCACTCCCGTGACGGTAATTGCGATTGAGAAAGGTCATACTGCAAAAGAGCGTACTTACCGCAATTTCGGTATGCCTCAGCCGGAAGGCTACCGCAAAGCCCTGCGTCTTATGAAGCAGGCAGAGAAATTCGGCAGACCGATTGTTTGCTTTGTGGATACTTCCGGTGCGTACTGTGGAATCAGTGCTGAAGAACGGGGGCAAGGACAGGCAATAGCAGAAAACCTGCTGGAAATGTCTACGCTTTGTGTGCCGATTATCTCTATTTTGATTGGCGAAGGCGGCAGCGGTGGTGCTCTTGCACTTGCGACTGCGGACAGAGTATGGATGCTGCAAAATGCCGTGTATTCCGTTATTTCACCGGAGGGCTGTGCAAGTATTCTTTGGAAAGACTCTGCCAAGGCAGAAACTGCGGCAGCAAGCCTTAGATTAACCGCCGAGGATGCTAAGAGCCTTGGCGTAATAGAACGCATCCTTTCCGAAAATGACATCGGCAAAAAAGAATTTTACGACCGCATCCGTACCCTTTTAACGGGAGAAATCAAGGAATTGTCCGGCGATATTGACTTGACGCAGAATCGCTATGACAGATTCCGTAATCTTGGCGTCAGTGCTGTTATTAAGGAGTAAATATGAGCATATACAAACAGTATTGTAATGAGATTGTCGATGAAAACGGCAGGCTGCAAAAATTGACACTTGAATATCCCGACAACTTTAACTTCGGTTATGATGTTGTCGATAAAATTGCAGATGAAACACCGGAGAAACGTGCACTTGTATGGTGCAATGTTGAAGGCGAAGAGCATATTTTTTCATTTGCAGATATAAAGAAATACAGCAATCAGATGGCAAATGTATTTCGCAGTGCGGGAATCGGTCACGGCGACCGTGTGATATTGATTTTGAAGCGGCACTATGAATATTGGTTTGCGGCAGTTGCGCTGCACAAGCTGGGTGCGGTAATGATCCCGGCGACCCATATGCTGACGGTCAGTGACTTTGTATATCGCATTAAGTCCTCTAAAGCAAAAGCGATTGTGTGTACCACACAGAATGAGGTGCCCGAAAAAATCACTGCGGCGCTGAAAGAGGCAGACATGACGGCAAAACTGTGGTGCGTTCAGAAGGATGCAGACGGCTTTGAAAATCTGACGGAGGCTATGAGAGAAGCCCCTGAAAAATTTGAGCGTGTGCAGACCTTAGCTACCGATCCGATGATGTTGTATTTCACATCGGGTACTACCGGTTATCCCAAAGGCGTCATTCACGAGCACAGCTATCCTCTCGCACATATCGTCACAGCAAAGTATTGGCATCAGGCAGAGGATAACGGACTCCACTTCACAGTTGCGGAAACAGGATGGGCAAAGGCATCCTGGGGAAAGATTTACGGACAGTGGCTCGTCGGCAGCGCCGTCATGGTGTATGACTTCGATAACTTTGAACCCAAACAATTAACCGCTGTAATCAATCGTTATGGCGTAACTTCTTTCTGCGCGCCTCCTACGGTTTACCGCTACCTTGTGCGTAAAGGTATTCCCGATATGCCGCCGCTCAAACATGCAACAACGGCAGGTGAAATGTTGGCTCCCGAAGTATTCCGTAAGTTTACAGAACGCACCGGACTTCAACTCTGCGAGGGATACGGTCAGACCGAGACAACGTTATTGATGGCAAATTTCAAAGGTTACGATGCTGTAGAGGGTTCTATGGGTACACCCTCGCCCTTTTACAATATTGAGCTTCGCGGAAAGAACGGAAAACCCGTCGACACCTATGAAATAGGCGAGGTTGTTATTGTTCCCGAAAAAGCGGGCAAGCAACCAGGTGTGTTCGCCGCATATCTGGACAATGAGGAACAGTATAGTTATGTTTGGCGTGACGGTGTGTACCATACGGGTGATGCTGCGTATATGGACGAAAATGGTCGGTATTGGTTCCACGGTCGCTTTGACGATATTATAAAGACAGGCGGTTTCAGAGTAGGACCTTACGAAGTGGAAAATGTGCTGATGGAGCATCCCGCTGTTGTAGAATGCAGCGTAATCGGAGTACCGGATGCGCTGAGAGGTCAGTCAATCAAGGCGGTTATTGTTCTTGGTGCAGGATATGAGCCTTCGCAGGAGCTTGAGTTGGAGATCAAAAATTTCTGTAATCAAAAGCTTGCAGAATACAAATGGATTCGCATTATTGAGTTCGTAACCGAGATGCCCAAGACAATCAGCGGCAAAATACAAAAGACTGTCCTTCGCAGTCAGAATGAAACTGTATGAAAATGAATGTCTGTATCAAGGGCGTGGGATGTGATACTGTAAGCATCCCACGCTTCGAAGAAAAAATGAATAATACCCGATTGGCCGATAAGCTATTTACGGAATATGAGCAAAATTATATTGCAGATAAGCAGATTCCCTCGGCGGCGGGGATATGGGCAGCAAAAGAAGCTGCGAGTTTGCTGTTGCTGAGTAATTTTTCGAAATTTTATAGAAATCGAAATTTTTTCATATTTATATGGTATACTTAAATATAAAATTGGACTATATCCCCTGTGGGCAGAGAATTTGGCTCTGCAAAAGGAGTTGCTATGAAAGATATGTTAGATAATATGGAGGATATACTGAATCAACAAATCAGTGGCTTTCACCAATATATTTTGACCACGCCGGCACACTTAAGCTATGTGAGTCAGAATCTGTGTGATTTGCTCGGTGTTCGCAGAGAAGAACTGTTGGATGACAGCAGGGATCTATATGCACTTCGAGTTCACCCGGCTGATCGCGAAAAGTATTCCGACTTTATTCAAAGAATAATTATGAATGAACAACCTCTTGCCGGTGAGTACCGCCTTGTAAAGAAGGACGGTACAATTATCTGTGTGAGAGATACCGTTACGCCCAGGAGATTGGATGACGGAACACTCACCGGACATTCTGTTTTGACAGACATAACCAATATTAAAAACGAAAATACCGATCTGCAATTTTTGAACGAAACTGTTCCGTGCGGATTTTTAAGATATACTTGTGAAAAGCAACCGAGGATTACATATATCAATCCTAAGATGATCGAGCTTCTGCGTTTCCCCGAAGTGAAAGACGGAGAAATAGATTATCAGGAAATGTATAAAAGCAATATCTTTTTGATGATTCCGATGGAAGAACGCCGCAGATTTTCAAAATATCTGAATCGGGTTTTCTCTGTGGAGGCTCCTATCGCCGGAGATATGACCTTGCTTCGGTGTGACGGAACCCGTGCACATGTTTTCGGATGGGTTACAAAATGCATCAACGAGCAGGGCGAAGCAGAGTTCCAAAGCGTTTGTATGGATGTTACGGAACGCTATCAGGCACGAAAGACGAGCGAAAGCAAACGCTATCTGCAAGCCCTTACTGATGTTTACGATAAGATTTTTGAGTTCAATCTGGATGCGAATACTGTAAAATGCCTGCATTGTGAGAAAGCATCCTATTTTAAGCGGTTTGAAAATATAGCAATACAGATTGAAGATGCATTGGAAAAATGGCTTATCGATTCTGTAAACGCGGAACAACAAGACGCTGTTCGTCGATTTTTTAAGGATTTCTGCCAAAAGAGGCTGAGCGGAATTGACGGCAAGCCGCCGCAGATCACCTACAAAGCTCGTTCTACCGATGGTAACATCAAGCAATATACAGGCCTATTTATTAAAGTTGATGAATCGGTTAGCTTCTATTGTTGCCGTGAGACAAAAGAGATAACGGATTCTGTGGCATTGAGGGAGGAAAACAATCAGTTGAAAGAAAAAATGCGTGATTTAGTCACGCATTTTTCCGACGGTATTGCAGCCTTTGAAGTTACAGCGGAAGGTCTGGTAAAGCCGCTGTATGCCACCGAAAATGTTTGCGAATTCTTCGGCTATACCGAGGAAGAATGGCTGCCGTTGACCGAGCGATTTACCCCCGTAGAGAACTTTGTTGCGTATAGCGAAGTAGCTTATGAGAATTTTGCGGAATTGCTGAGAACGGGAGAAGCTGAATTCGCTTATTTTGACTATCAGTCTGAAACAGAGCGCAAAATTAAAGCAATCTGTTCCGAGAAAGAACCGAATGCCAATTCTTCACGCTATGTTATGCTCTATCCGGTAGAAGGCGGCTCAGAGGTCGTGAAACAAACCTTACCCGAAAATCGTACTGTATCTATCCGTACTTTCGGATATTTCGATGTTTTTGTGGGAGATACCCCGATTGTCTTCCGCAACAAAAAGTCCAAGGAGCTTTTAGCTTTGCTTGTTGACCGTAAGGGAGGATACGTTACTTCCGAGGAAGCCATCAGCTTCTTGTGGGAGGATGAACCCGCAAACACCTTGACTCTTTCCAGATACCGTAAAGTTGCCCTCCGTTTGAAAAGCACCTTAGAGGAATACGAGATTACCGATATTGTTGAAGCCGTTGACGGAAAGCGCCGTATCGTGATGGATAAGGTTGAGTGCGATCTGTACAACTATTTATCCGGTAAAGAAGAATTTTCTCAACTATTCAAAGGAAGTTACATGACAAACTACAGTTGGGGCGAAACAACCTTGGGTGAGTTGATGAATGAAGAAAAGTGAGTGTTTTATGAGCAAGTACATACATAGGATCAACTACTATGAGACCGATAAAATGGGAATAACCCACCATTCAAACTATATGCGTTTTATGGAAGAAGCCAGGATGAATTTTCTGTCTGAAATCGGTTATCCGATGACCAGGCTTGAAAAAGAAGGCATTACATCCCCGGTTGTTTCCGTAAATTGTGAATATAAGCATACAACTACCTATAGCGATGAGATTGAGATTGAGGTGGTATTGGAAAAATACACCGGTGTTAAATTGTTTTTGTCATATACAATGAGAAATTCAAACACCAACGAGATTGTGGCGATTGCATCTTCAACACATTGTTTTATTGACGAAGGTGGTAGACCGATTGCCTTGAAGAAATATGCGCCGGAATTTGACGCTGTTTTAAGACAGGTATCTCAAGAATGACACTTTTAGTACCGCAACACAAATGGTGCCTCCGTTTGTTGGAGTTGAACTGATTCTCCCAAAGAACATATCCCTATAAAATTAACAAGCCTTGCGGCAAAAACCGCAAGGCTTGCTTTATGAAAATATGATTGCATCATTTACAGATTCTGTTGCTCGGCTACGGATGTTATTCATCCGAGCAACCCATTTCAGTTAATTTTCTGCTTTGAGTTGTTCGGTCACGCCATCACGCTCTGCCATCTGTTTTACGAGCAGAGAAAACATTTCTTCCGCCTGCTTGTTGAGGTCTGCGAGGTAGCCGTTCAATTTTCCGCTTGTTGTGTAATTGTTCCGTATTTTCACAGCTATGTTGTTTTTATCATGAACACCTTAAAAGGGATTAAAGCTGCTGATGGACCTTGCGGATCACAGCCTCTTTTAATTCGGGTGCCTTGTCAGGATCGAGATCCTCCGGAAATTCGCAGTCAATTGTGGAAACCTCCGGTCTGTAGTTTAAACGAAGTGCATGTGCCTGAATAAAATCAGTGGCTTTGTTATAAACATCCTCACTTACACCATTTAATTCAATCGTATATAAATTTGCCATATTCTTTATCCTCCATTCCCTGATTTTCTGGTTACCGTGCTGTATCTGCCTGATACTGATCCGGTACCTTATATTTGCATCAGGAACTCTCATTATCTTTCCTGATAACTATAGTATATACCTGTTGCAGTAAAATTAACAGATACTGGAATGTAGAATATAATAATAGGAATCATTACTATTTTAGTAAATATATACAAATTACAGGAGTTCCTCAAATAGAATGGACATAAAGCATTCTTCAACTTTCGGGATGATAACAATATTAATGACCGAAGCTTGTCACAAAATACATCAGAGCGGCCCAGGTATACACCGAATAATAAATACCGTCGGAATCTGTTCCACGGTTTAAAATCTGCAGGGCCTCTTCTTTTGTTAAAAGTGAAAATCCGTTAAAGCATTCACTTCCAACAGCGCCATCGGTATTCAGTTTCGGAAGAGCATCACGGTTTATGGAAAGTAAAACGAGAGCATTGCTTTCATCGGTCATTCCCGGAGTGCTGAAAAGAAGTGGACTGATCACCTTCGCGGTATCGCTGTCTCCAAAAACAATGCCGGTTTCTTCTTTTAACTCTCTGGTTGCGGTGGTAATAAGGTCAGTATCCTCTTTGTCAATAAGACCGGCCGGAGGGCTTAACAGAAACTGACCGGTGGGATAGCGGAATTCATGACTGAGTAAAAGCTTCGGTTCAGAATCCTTTGTATTTAAAACAACAATGCAGGTTACGGCATCTGCCCGCATGTTCTTGAATTCTTCCGTGGTTTTCGCAGCCACAAGATCATCGGCCGTTCGCCTCGTCGCATCATAATAATGTTTTCCTTCTGCATATTGCAAATCAAACACCCGGATAAATTTTGACTCAAATAAGGGCTTGATATTTTCCTTTGAAAAATCTGGAGTATCCATGCGAAATTTCCTTCTTTCTTTATATATATAAAAGATAATTGACAGGTAATGATTTTAGTATAACGCAATAAGTCAGCCATGTACATTCATAAGTTGCCAAAGCAAAGTAACTCAATTTAGTCAATTTACCCCAATTACCATCGTAGTTACTCGGTGGTTGGAAAAGTTGAAAAAACACGCCAAAACAGGTTGGAAAAGTTGAAAAAATCATATCAGAACAGGTTGGAAAAGTTGAAAAAATCATGCTAAAATAGGTTGGAAAAGTTGAATATGTGATTTTGATTAAGAAACAAGAGGATAATATGCTTGACCGGTCGGCAGGATCATCCTCTTTCTGATAAAATAAAATCAATAATCTCTTTTGACAGGAGGACAAACCTATGGATGAAAATATGAAGAAACGAAACGAACGTCTGGCACAGACGGTCATAAAAGGCTTACAGTCCCGTAATATGACGGGCTACTATGCCGAAGATAAGGAAGCTGCTTTAAAACAGGCTTTGGAGCTGATCGAAGAAAACAGTACCATTTCCATGGGTGGGTGTATGAGTGCCCACGAAATTGGACTGGTTCAGGCTTTGCAGGAGGGAAATTACCAGTACCTTGACCGTTCTAAGATGGAGCCTCGTGAAGGATTGCTTGCCGCTTATGATTCCGATGTCTTTCTTTCCAGTGCCAATGCAATGACAAGTGACGGTATTCTTGTTAACATCGATGGCAATTCCAACCGTGTTTCCTGCATTGCCCAGGGACCGAAGAAGGTGATCTTCATTGTTGGAATGAATAAGGTGTGTGCTGATCTTGACAGTGCCATGAAGCGTGCAAGAAATGTAGCTGCTCCCACCAATGCACAACGATTCGATGTGAAGACTCCGTGTAAGGAAACCGGTAAGTGCTTTGACTGCAAATCTCCGGATACGATCTGCTGCCAGTTCCTGATCACGAGATATTCCAGACATACCGGAAGAATCCACGTGATTCTTGTAAATGACAATCTTGGCTTTTAGAATATTAGCGCATGGTTCCGCCGGTAATCCAATGGTTTCATTCCATGGAAGTCACGGAAGACAGTGGCGAAGCGCCCCTGATTTACATAGCCGCAGGCTTTTGCGATATCAGAGATACCAAGCTTTGATGTTGTCAAAAGTTCTGCGGCATATTTCATGCGTACTTCATTCATATAAGTGGACAGGCTGGCTCCGTATACGGAGTGGAAATAACGTTTCAGGCTAGTCTCACTTACACCCAGTGTATCCGCGATGGATTTCATGGAGATATGCCGGCTTAAATCCCGAGTAAGCATTTCCTGTGCCTTTTTGGCAAGCATGACCTGCACCCTGGATAAATAGAGCATGTTCCGGTTGTTTTCCGGTTTGTAATCGCAAAAGTATTTTAAAAGCTGCAGCGTAAGGAGACGGATCTGTCCGATATTTTCAGCAGGGCAGCAGTCAGCCAGATCATTCCATAGTTTCAGAAAAGGATCTGTAACATACAGGGCAGCTCCTTTTTCATATAAAGCAATCAGCATATCCATATCAATATCTAAGGATTTCAGAAAGTCCTTTGTCTTTTCAGTGAACCATTCCGGCAGAACATAAATCTCATATCCCTTATAACAGGAAGAAGGATAATAGAACTGGTTCTGGGCCATCCGGGAGGAAATACTCATCATGCGGTGGTCCAGATAACTGTAATTGTCTTCATTTACCCGGAATTCGCACCGGCCTTCCATGCAGTAATTCACAAGCAGAATTTCCTGTGACTGCTGTGCATTTAAGGGGACAATCTGCGTGTGAATATCATTCAATACCAGATAAATCCCTGGAAGAATATAGTAACCGGTCAATTCCATGAAACCATCGGGGGTATCCTGATGGATCATACCGATATCCCGTCCTTCTGTTACAAATTGTCTGACGCTGCTCATGTATTGTTCTTTTTTCATAAGATTCCTTTCCCTTGCAAAGAGATCGTGGCTAAACGAACCTTTTTGACTGAAAGAGGTATAGATATATTTCCAGTCAAATTGTAAAATATCACAAGTTAGACATAACGAACTAACAATAGTATACGCTGTCAGGACGAGGTAAGCAAGAGGAGGACGAATAAGGATGAAGTTATCAGAGGCAGATGCCGGATGTTATGCAACCGTATGTTCCGTAAGTGGAAGTCATCACCTGATTTCACGGTTAATCGGTATTGGAATTGTAGAAGGGACTATGGTACGGGTCATTCAGAACCTTAAGGATCAGCCGGTTTTATTCTATTGCCGGGATTCTGTAATTGCATTGGGCAGGCAGGATTGTGAGAAAATCGAGATTAAGGAGGGTGACAGAGCATGAGCAGGACAATCGCGTTACTGGGACAGCCCAATTCAGGAAAATCTACCGTATTCAACGGATTGACCGGTGCACATCAGCATGTTGGTAACTGGCCGGGCAAAACGGTAGAGCGTAAGGAGGGGGACTTTACATATCAGGGAGAAAGCTATCGCGTCATTGATCTGCCGGGCAGCTACAGTCTGTCAGCCGGATCGGAGGAAGAAAAAATTACAGCGAACTTTATCCGGTCAGGTGTTGCGGATCTGGTTGCGATTCTCGTAGACAGCTCTCAACTGGAACGTTCCTTATATATGTATGCAGATTATGTGGGAACGAATACGCCAGTAGTTTTAGTTCTGAATCTGATGGATGTTGCAGAGAAAAAGGGGATTCATATTGATATAAAGAAGCTCGGTGAACGGTTAGGAATTCCGGTAGTCGGCTTTGTAGCGTCAGAGGTGAAGCGGTATCGTGAGCTGAAGCAGCAGTTTGTAGATGCAATTCGTGAAGCAAAAATTGCGGATTCTGCACAGCTTATGAAGTTTTATGAGAGGGACACAGGGATTTCCTTTAAGGAGCTTGCAGAAAAACAGAAGGAAGAAAGGCTTTTTACAAAGGAAAAGCTGGCGGTTTCTGAGCTTGAGAGGACGGATCAGGGACTGATGATTTCCGGAAAACACAAATATGAATATATCGACAAACTACTGAAAGGTGTTGTCAGCAGACCGGATCGGGAAGTTGAGTTAAAGGGGGTTGATAAAAAAGCATTGGGAAAACATTCCGGGAAATGGATGGCAATTGGAATTATTGTAGCTGCACTGGCAGCGGCGATGGTTGTGGCGGCTCCTGTCATGGCACTTGGTTTTGGGTTTGCCGGTGTGATCAGTGGACCGTTAGAAAAGCTGATGACTGCAATGAATGTCTGGAAGCCACTGGCAGAACTGGTTTATGTGGTGATACCAAATGTTTTTGGGTTTGCAATATCCATGGCAGGATTTGTTCTTGGAGTGACCTTTGTATTTGCAATTATTGAAGATGTAGGCTATATGGCGAGAATTTCGGTGGTCTTTAATTCTGCAATGGAGAAGCTGGGCTTGCAGGGGAAGAGTATTTGTTCTCTTCTTATGAGTCTGGGATGTAATATGGCAGGTGTTGCAGGAAGCCGTGTCATTGACAATTCCGGACAGCGGTTTCTGACGATGATTCTTGTCTGGAGTATTCCGTGTGGATCGACGCTTTCCCTTGCACCAATGCTTGCAACGGTATTTTATGGTCCTGTTGGAGCTATGGCGATTGTTCTGCTCATGCTGGTTACCACCATCGGATCCCTGTTTCTGGTATCCAGAATTTATAGGGGAAAACTGATCAGCAAAGAGGATCAGGGAGGTATCATCATGGAGCTTCCCCCTTACCATAAACCAAAGTGGGGACATATCATCCGGACAACGCTGATGAAGGCGTGGGATATTTTCAGCAGGGCATTCCGTGTGATTACATTGGTTTCGGTTGTATTCTATCTGCTTTCCTATAACTGGTTTGGTGGAGAATACAGCATTTTGTCCAGAATCGGGCAGGTGATTGAGCCGGTAACGAACCAGTTTGGCATGACCTGGCAGATGTTCATGGCATATATTTCTTCCATGCTTACCAAAGAATCCCTGCTTGGTGTTATCAATGCGCTATACAGCGACAGTGATATGGTAAATGCCGCATTTAATGCAAAATCTGTAGGAATGACTGAAGGAATGATTACACTTTTACCGCAGGTAATTACAAAAGCACAGGCTCTTGGATTTATTATGGCCATTGTATTTAATGTGCCGTGTACGATGACCGTGGCAGCGACCTTCCGTGAAAACCATTCAAAGAGGTGGATTGGGCTTTCGGTTGCCTATTATCTGGTATTTTCCCTTGTGCTGGCGTTTGTTTTCTATCATTTTGGATTATTGATCTGGCATTAAGCCGGGTATGGCTTCCGGACACGAAGGTATCTGCAAAAGGATATATGCTTGGCTATCATGACCTCAAAATTCCATCTGTAAGTGGATTTTTCTGTCTTCTGGCTAAAATCGGAGATGGATTTATGAAGATGCGTATTGTAAGAATAGATTTCAATAAGAATTGATTTTTCATCTGTACATTTCTGTGAATACGCCGCATAATTAATAGGGAAAGATATGAGAATGTTTTGAAAACAATGGATTCTATGTTTCATATAAATGTGTGAGACTGATCCTATTAAAAAGAGGTTTATTTATGAGCAAATCAGAAAAGCAAATAGTAAAAGAAAGTGAACGTAACAGGAAGATTTTAGAGACAGCCTTTCGTATTTTTGTTGAAAGAAAGATTGAGCCGGTGAGTATGGGAGAGATTGCAGAAGCGGCCGAAATCGGCAGGGCAAGTCTTTTTCGGTATTATCCGAATAAACTGGAGCTTGTAATTGCAGTCTGTACAAAGGAATGGAAGGAGTACATGGATGAACTGGACAGGACAAGACCGATCAGTTCCATTGATGAGATTCCGGCAATTGACAGACTGATCTTGGTCATGGACAGCTGTATTGATATGTACCAGAAGCATAAGGATTTACTTCAGTATAATGACAATTTCAACTATTATGTCAGCCATATGGGTGTAACCAGGGACAATGAACATCTGACAGAGTTTTATAATGCCCTATATTCCATTAACACGCGGCTTCATATGATGTATGAAAAGGCCAAAGCCGATCACAGCTTCCGCACGGATATCCCGGAGCAGGAATTTATACGGGTAACCATACATACCATGGTAGCAGCCTGTGAGTATTATGCAGATGGCTTTGTCTGGGGATCGGAAGAAAACAGGGACTACACACCGGAGCTGCTCATATTAAAAGAAATGATACTTAATTATGTCAGGAATTAAAGGTGTATAGCCAATATAGTAACATATATGAGGTATTTTCCGATGAATATGAATCAGCTGAAATATGTTCTTACTGTTGCCAATTCTTCCTCTTTACGGGAGGCAGCAATGAAATTATATATTTCACAGCCGGCTCTTTCCTTAAGCATCAGCGAACTGGAAAACGAGCTTGGGATTGTGCTGTTTGAAAGAAGTAATCGTGGAATCGGGCTTACGGATGCCGGGCGTGAGTTTATTACCTATGCGAAAAAGGTGCTGGGGCAGTATGAAATTCTGGAGGATCGCTATCTGTCGCGTAATAAGGACAAGGAGCGGTTTTCCGTATCGACACAGCACTATAATTTTGCCATCCGCTCCTTTACCAACGTGATCCGCAGGTTTGGGCCGGGTAAATATGTCTTTTCCATTCATGAAACAAAAACTAACGAAGTGCTTGAAAATGTCCGGGATATGAAGAGCGAGGTCGGGATCGTTTCCTATTCGGGAGCGAACGAAGCGGTAATCAGAAAACTGTTTAAGGACTTTCAATTAGAGTTTGTTCCGCTGATGCAAAAAGAAACCTATGCCTATTTATGGAAGGAACATCCCTTTGCAGACCGAGGGGAAATTTCGCTGGAGGAGCTGAAGGATTATCCCTGTATTGTTTTCGATCAGAGTGATGACAGTAATTTTTATCTCACCGAGGAAGCGATGTCGGACTATGATTTTGAAAAAATGATTAAGACAGACGACCGTGCAACCACCATGGAAATCATGGCAGAGCTTCTTGGATATTCGGTCGGATGCGGAATGCTGTCGAGTGAGGATGCTATTTTACAGGGGCTTGTATCGATTAAGCTGAAGGAAGAGGATCCGTTAACGATTGGTTATATTACCCGGAAGGGAAGCAGCCTGTCCAGATATGGAGAGGCCTATATTGAGGAACTACTAAAGTATCGGGAGACCATGTAGAGCATATATAGAAGTTAAATGAGGAGCAAGCCAAAATAGTGGCTTGCTTCTTTTGTGATAAGAACAATTTATCACACGCAATTAATTCTATGAAATTTTCAACCTGCCAATTCCGTAGTATGATAGGTACAACAAAGAGAGAACGAAGTTACTGGAACGAGGTACGAGTGAACAGTAACAGAACGAAAGGAGCAACGCAGATGAGAAACATGATGACCGGTAAAAACTGTATGAACTGTATGTGTCGAATGTCTTTCTCCCGGGCGGTAACCTGGCACCGATGTAGACTCATTTGTTGTGCATCTTAAAGGTTATGATTATTCTATGTGATCATGTGTCAGACGCCCGGAAGTAAAATAATTACTTACCGGGCGTATTCATGTAGAGCACTTAACGAAAGCAAGCTAAAAGCGCAGCTTAAGTTTAGTGGGAACGGTACCTGGACACTTAATGAGAACAAGCAGAGCGAAGTTCGAATTTAGTGAAGCAGGTATATGTAGAGCACTTAACGAAAGCAAGCTAAAAGCGCAGCTTGAGTTTATATGTAAAGCAGAAGAAAATCCATCAGAACTATAGAGGAGACAGATTATGAGAAAGAAATTATGGAGTGTAATACTTACAGCAGCAATCGCAGTGGGAGCTCTTGCCGGATGTGGACAGACAGGAACCATCGCAGCGACAGACACAACACAGGAGGCAGATACAGCAACAGAGGCTGCGACGGATACAGAAGCAGATCCTGCATCTGAAGCAGAGACTGCGGATGCGGACACACAGGATACAGACACCGCAGCGGATACAACCGAGGCGAAAGATTACGGAACACTTTATGTATCGTTCCCGACCGGAAACATCCGGATTGCCATTGATATCCTGGCACAGCAGCTTGGTTACTTTAAAGAAGAGGGTGTAATCGTTGAAGAAGTAAACCTTGGGGGAATGGACGCACTTACCGCGATTAATTCCGCAGACGGCAATCTGGATATTCTGACCACGGGCTTCGTGGCAGATCTTCAGGCAATCGGATCCGGATATGATCTTACCGTAATCGGTGGAACTGCGGTAGAAGGCGGCGCAATCATTACAAAAAAGGGAAGTGCAGATCAGTACAAGGATGCAGGAACGATATTGGACTTTGATGCCATAAAGAGTGCAAAGCTCGGCTTGCAGAGAAATGAGGCGGCCTGGGTGATCACGAGACAATATCTCTTAGATAACGGTGTGGCAGAAGATGAGATAAAGGCAATCGAAGATGAAGCGACCGGTAACATTGCCTACTATGCGGATCAGACAGCCGTTGCACAGGCCATTCAGAAGGATGAAGTAAATCTTGCCTTTTTACCTCTTGAATATGCACTTCTTTATGCAGATGCCTATGATCTTGAGGTTGTGGCAAAAGCAGGAGATCTTCAGGAAAATTACGTATGCTGCCGTGAAGTAACCTCAAAGGCAAGACTTGCTGATAAGAAGGATGCCTTTGTTGCTTACGAAAAAGCAAGAATCCGTGCTTTTGAGTATTATAAGCAGGGTGAAACGGACGATAGTGTGAGACAGGATGTTGTGAATATCGTAGCTTCCTGGTCAGGAAAAGAAACCGATTATGTAGATACTTACCTTTACGGTGGCGTTACCAAATATGCGACAGATCCGAATACAGCCGGAATTGTGAAGTATGTGGAAGCTGCAAATAATTCAGGACTTTTGCAGAGTGCAGGAATTGACTTTAGCACTTATGACATCAAGCAGAATGTAGATTCCTCCGTTTACGGACAGGCAATTACAGAGCTTGCGGATGCAAATCCGGACAATACATTCTATGCTTCTCTTTTAGAACAGTTTAATCAGGATAATTAAGGACAACCGTGAAAATATTTAACAGTTACGAATAATGAAATTTCAGAGGTCAGTGGCATGGGAAAAATATATGACAATGTGATACAGCTTATCGGCAATACACCCATTCTTCATCTTCATAAAATGGAAGAGGAAGAGGGACTGGAAGCCAATATTTATGCAAAAGTAGAAGGATTCAATCCGGGTGGAAGCGTAAAAGACCGGGCGGCGCTCAATATGATTGAGGCGGCAGAGAAAGAAGGAAAGCTAAAGCCGGGTGGAAGGATTGTTGAAGGAACAAGCGGAAATACGGGAATCGGAATCGCACTTGTATCCGCTGTCAAAAACTACCATGCCACAATCTGCATGCAGGAAGGAACGAGTGAAGAAAAGATCAAGATTCTGAAGGCCTATGGAGCAGAGGTGGAGCTGACACCAAAGAACGAAGGATTTGGCCGGGCCGGAGGAAGAGCAAAGGAAATGGAAGAAGAGGAAGGGGCTTTTCGTCCTGCACAGGGCGAAAACCCACATCATCCGGAAGCTCATATTTTACATACCGGACCGGAAATATGGAAGGACATGGATGGAAAGGTAGATCTGTTCGTAGCAACGGTCGGAACCGGTGGTACAAGCGGTGGAATCGGAAGATTCTTAAAAAGCCGGAATCCGGAAATTGAAATTTATGGGGTGGAACCCAAAGGCTGTCCTGTTTTGAACGGAGGACAGCCGGGACCGCATAAGATTCAGGGCATCGGTGGTGGGGCGATCTGTCCGATTACTGACCTCAGCCTTTATAAAGAAATCCTGCTCTGCTCCGATGAGGATGCGTACCGCTACACAAGGCTTTGTCCGAAAAAGGAAGGCCTGCTGATCGGAATTTCTTCGGGCGCAGCACTCTGGGCGGCAGTAGAGCTTGCCAAAAGACCGGAAAACAAGGGAAAGAACATCGTAGTGCTTTTCCCGGATAATGGAAACAAATATCTTTCAAGTGACTTATATGATGAGGAGGCATAATCATGGCAAATGCATGTGGAATATTCAGAACAGAAGAACAGGCAGTATACACCGATGAGCTTGCAGAACAGTTTGCGAAGGAGGCGGGAGTACCGCCAAGACCACAGGAAACCAGATCCGAGATTGATGACCGGGGCGCTTTTATCCGTCAGCCGAATGCCTTTATCCAGCCATTTGGAGAAGGAGTAAATGACCTCAAGGCAGAAGCCAATCGTTATGCAATTTACTGGGCGCATGGCTGCCACTGGTCAAACCGTCCCGTGATTGTACGTGATATTCTGGGACTTACCGATGTGATCGGTGATGTGGCAACCTCCCATTCCGGTCAATCCAATATTTACGGACATGGATTTGCAGATCAGAAGGATTTCAGGGATCCGATCTGCGGAGCACATTTCTTAAGTGAGTTTTATAAGAATGCTAATCCGGAATTTACAGGAAGAGCAACCACCCCTACCTTTGTGGATGTCAAAGAAAAGAAGGCAGTAAATAACGACTATCACAGACTGACCAATTATATTGAGGTACAGTTCCGGAAATTCCAGCCGGTCGATGCGCCGGATCTTTATCCGGTGAAGTACCGCAGGGAGATTGATGAATTTAATGACTGGCTTTTCCCGACCGTAAACAACGGACACTACCGGATGGCTTTCTGCCAGTCATGGGAAGCCTATGATGAGGCATATCAGGATTTCTTTGATTCCGTAGAAAAGCTGGATCAGAGACTTGCAGCGAACCGTTTCCTGTTTGGCGATTATATTACTGACTCGGATGTCCGGCTTTATGTGACACTCGTCCGTTGGGAGACAAGCTATTATCATAACATCGGACCGATGAAAAAGAGAATCACGGAATATAAGAATCTCTGGGGATATGTGGAGGATCTGTTCAGTCTTCCGGTATTTAAGAAGTATACCTTCTTTGAATTTCCGAAGAATGACACAAAGGGAATTTTTGCCAGCTATCCGAAGCGTATCGCTTCCCAGGTTCCTTATGAGAAGCTGTGGGCAGCAGATGGATTAAGAAAAGCATTATCGAAGGATCCTGAAAATGTATTTAAGAAGCATCCCGAAGGTGAGAGCGTAGAGGATTATCAGTCCGTGATTTCCACAACAAAATGGAATTCCCAAAACTGGGCAGACCGGAACCCGATGGAGCGTACCCTTTCCACAGATGCTTCCATCAATCCGATCGAATCAAAACTCAGAGACTAATAAAAACGGAAAAAGGGGAACAGGCTATGAAGGTATTTGAACAGGCTTCCGATTTAATCGGCAATACACCGCTTGTGCGGCTGAATGGATATCAGAAGGAAAAGAAACTGGACACAGAGCTTTTGGCAAAGCTTGAATATTTTAATCCGGCGGGCAGCGTGAAGGACCGGGTAGCGCTTTACATGCTGCTGGATGCACAGGAAAAAGGACTTTTGAAAAGAGATTCCGTCATCATTGAACCGACCAGTGGCAATACCGGAATCGGACTTGCCGCAATAGCCGCAGAAAAGGGAATCCGGACGATCATTGTGATGCCGGATACCATGAGCATTGAGCGGAGAAACATTCTGAAGGCATACGGAGCAGAGCTTGTTCTGACCGATGGAAAGCTGGGAATGAAGGGTGCTATTGCAAAGGCGAACGAGCTTGCGGAGGAAATACCCCATAGCTTTATTCCTGGACAGTTCACCAATGATGCCAACCCTCTTGCACACTATAAAACAACCGGACCGGAAATCTGGAAGGATACCGATGGAGATGTGGATATCTTAGTTGCCGGTGTCGGAACCGGTGGAACACTTTCCGGTGCAGGGCGTTATCTGAAGGAACAAAACCCTGATATTCAGGTGGTTGCCGTTGAGCCGAAGGATTCGCCGGTGTTATCTGAAGGAAGAGCCGGATCGCATAAGCTGCAGGGAATCGGAGCCGGATTTGTGCCGCGGACACTGGATATTGATATTTATGATGAAGTCATTCCGGTTACCACACAGCAGGCTTATGATGCGGCCCGTCTTCTCGCAAGAGAAGATGCGATTCTGGCAGGAATTTCATCGGGTGCAGCGCTCTATGCAGCAGAGGTTTTGGCAAAGCGTCCGGAAAACAGAGGAAAGCGGATTGTGATTATTATCCCGGACAGCGGAGAGAAATACTTATCAGAACCGGTTTATGAATAGTTACGATTTGTAATTAGAATGAAGACAAAATGAGCAGGATAAAGGAGTTCAGGAAAATGAGCATACAGGAAGAAACCGTACATACTCAGAATAAAATAGAGGTGAAGGATGTCTGCTTTGATTATGTGGATAAGAAGAGCTCCTTTGCAGCTCTTGATCATATCAATCTTTCGATCAAAGAGGGCGAATTCATCTGTATCTTAGGCTCCTCAGGATGTGGCAAGTCCACTCTTTTAGGACTCCTGAACGGTTTGAATAAGGCAAAGTCCGGCAAGATTCTGTTGGATGGAAAGCCGATTGCAGGCCCGGGACCGGATCGTGCGGTTGTTTTCCAGCAGTATTCGCTTTTTCCGTGGCTGACCGCAAAGGGAAATATCCTGTTTGGCATTAAGCAGAGCGGAAAGAAGTATTCGAAGAAGGAACGGGAAGAGAAAGCTGAAGAATATCTTCGCAGTGTAGGACTTGCAGCGGCCAGGGATAAATATCCGAGCCAGTTAAGCGGTGGAATGAAGCAGAGAGTTGCAGTTGCGCGTGCACTGGCACTTGAATCCGATGTGCTGCTCTTAGATGAACCCTTTGGTGCGATTGATCCGAAGCTTCGTTTAGAGCTACAGGAGCTGGTATCTTCTCTTTGCACAATACATAAGAAAACAGTGGTTTTTGTGACACATGATATTGATGAAGCCATTCTGCTTGCAGACCGGATCGTGGTAATGGAACCGGGAAAAATCCGCAGCATTCTTCAGGTAGAGCTTCCTCATTCGAGAAAACGTGATGACCTGATTGGAACGCAGGGCTATGAAAAGCTTCACCGGAAGCTGATTGCCAGCTTTTACGAGCAGGTACAGGACAATATTGATGCGGGGGTAGCATTATGAAAAAATTATTACTGCCAAAGAGCTATTATCTGGAATTTGCAGCTGCAACGCTGCTTTATATTGTGAATGTACTGCTCACCCTGTTTTTCCCTTATTTTACCGCACATAAAGCATATTATGACAGTACAGCATATATTACCGTATTGACTACGGCTTACCTTATTTATGTGATTCGTATTCATCTGACCGCGAAAAAAAGCGCATCGGATATTGCCGTTGTATTATTTACTTTTTTTATCCTTTGGGAGCTTTCCTATAAGCTGGGACTCATACATAATGATCTGCTGATCCCCTCACCGGAAGGTCTGTTTCATGTATTCGTGGAAAAGCCTGCGGAAATCGGCGCGGACGTACTTGGTTCCCTGCAGCTTCTGTTCTGGGGCTTCCTTCTGGCAGTTGTATCCGGCACAATTTTAGGACTTCTTGCAGGCTGGATTCCGAGAGTAAGAGAGGTGCTGCTTCCCTTATCCAATGTGATTACACTGATTCCTCCGTTAATGTTTTCAGCGTATCTGATTATGATTTTTTCCACCTTCCGTCAGGCTGCGATTGCCGTAATCTTCTTCGCCGTGTTCTGGCCGACCTTTCAGGGAATGGTGGCAAGGGTCGCACAGATTGACAAGGCTGTCATTGAAGCAGCCAGAACCATGGGAGTTGGAACGGCAGGTATGCTGGTTAAGGTGATTTTCCCATACTGCCTTCCTGGAATTATCAAGAGTATTTCGAAGAGTCTGCGAGGTGCCTTCATGTGCTTGTCCGGTGCAGAAATGCTGGGAATTAACCTTGGTATCGGATATTTTATTGAGAAATACAAAAGCTTTGCAGATTACCGGTGTGTGCTTGCCGGCATTGTGACAGTTGGTGTTATTACGACAATTATCGATCTGGCAGTCAATAAAGTGGAATCAACCGTGATCCGGTGGGAGGGCTAGATGAAAACGATCAGAGTAAAGGAAGAATGGCAGCGGGCAGGTGTTTATTATGTTCGGACGCAGGCTATGGTGTTAGGCTTTGATTTAAGCCTGGAAGGAGAATTTGCCGACGATACGCCGGACGGGAAATATATTCTGGTGACAGATGATCACGGGAAGCCGTTGAGTACGAACCGGATTCATCTGCTCCCGGAAAGAAGCCTTGCGAAGATTGAGCGGGTGGCGACTATCTCCACAGCAAGGGGACTTGGTGCCGGGGCAGCGGGAATCCTCGCAGCCGAAGACTGGATCCGGGAGCTTGGGTATTCCCATATCGTGATTACCAGCCGCAAAGAGGCAGAAGGATTCTATCACAAGCTCGGTTATATCACCAGAGAAGACATGAATCCCGATACGTTGGAATTAAAAAAGCCGTCAGATCCGGTAAGAGAAGTACGGGATCCGCGATTTGTCTGTGTTTACATGGAAAAGCAGCTGTAGAGCCTTACAGAAACCGCTTTAATACCTGCAGGACTCCGTTCTCCCAGTAGGGAGGGCAGAGCTCTCTGGCGGCGTTACACACCTCTTCACGGCTGTTGGAAACAGCAAAGCTTAAGCCCGCTTTTTCCAGCATCTCTATATCGTTCAGATTATCTCCGAACGTACAGGTTTCTTCCGGGAGAACACCCAGATAGTTCTGCAAATAAGACAGAGCAGTCCATTTGCTGACACCCAAGGGATTGCAGTCTATCCATTCCCTTCCGGAGCAGGCAAGAAGCGCCTGATCCTTCCATGCCGGCGTGAAAACAGGAGCACACTTTTCCTCACAGGCAGAAGGGTGATAAACGGTAAATTTGATCACATCTGCCGGAGAGCAGGCGATCAGATCCTTAACCGCACAGATATCATAACCATAGGAATCTCTCAGCCAGCGGAACATCTGGCTGTTTTCATTTTCGGCATAACCCATATCCGGTGTGGAGATATAGCTGTCACAGTCCGGCAGATTTTCATGAACCATCCGGCACATTCCCTTCCAGACCTCCTCCGGCATCGTAGAAACCTGCAGGATTTCGTTCGGAGTTCTGACAACAGTTCCCCCATCTGTAATATAGAGCAGTTCATCCCGAATCGGGGAAAACAGCTTCTTTTCACTGACAAACTGACGCCCGGAGCAGACAACGACATGGATGCCTTTCCGGATTAATTTATCAATGACGGTCATATATTCTGCATCAATCTGCAGGGTACCATCCTTCACAAGAGTACCATCAATATCAGTGGCAATTAATTTAATCATAATATTTCCTCTACAGTTCTTAACTATTGAGATTATAGTTAAGATTTTTAAAAATGGCAACTACATCATAACGTAAATTTATGAAAAAACCTTGTCCTCAAAAAGACTTCCTGTATTGTAATTCGTATTGCGATTGTTTTATTATTAGATTAATCTAATATCTGTAATGATTCTGAATAATTATGGGTATTTATTTCAAAAAAGACAGTTGTCCGAAATGAGGTAGCTATTATGGAAGTAAGAGAAGCTTTACAGAAAAGAAGAAGTATCCGCAAATATACCGAAGATGCGGTTTCGAAAGAACAGCTTGAGGAGCTTTTGCATGCAGCAATGTCCGGGCCGAGTGCCTGCAATAGAACACCATGGGATTTTTATGTGGTGACGGATCCGGAAGTGCTGAAGAAGCTTCGTGAAGCTGCAAAGTTTTCAAAGATTACAGCCCCCGCTGCCATTGTGGTATGTGGAAATTTGTCAAAGGCACTTCCGATGCAGTACGCTTCCTACTGGATTCAGGACTGCAGTGCTGCAACAGAAAATATTCTGCTTGCAGCGACAGAACTGGGACTTGGTTCGCTGTGGTGCGGCGTTCATCCACAGAAGCATGCTGAGAAGAGAATAGCGGATATTCTGGGACTTACGAATAAACAGATTCCGCTAAATATTGTTTATATCGGTCATCCGGCGGAGGAACCGGAGCCTCGTGACCAGTATAAAGAGAAGAATGTTCATTGGATATAAAGAAAGGGGTTGCGCAATTGAGCACGAAGGAAAATATTCTTGCACTGTTTGAGGAAAATAAAGGCATTTATTTTTCGGGGGAAGAGATTGCAGCACAGTTGTCGGTGTCCCGTGCGGCAGTATGGAAAGCGGTCAATGCACTGCGCAGTGATGGATACGTGATTGATGCTGTGCCGAACAAAGGATACCGGCTTTCAATGAATACGGATATTCTTTCAGTACAGGGAATTGAGAAATATCTGGATCCGCAGAACCAGCAGCTTACCATTCAGGTTCTTCCGGAAGTCAGCTCTACGAATACCATGCTCCGGGAGAAGGCAAATGAAGAAATACCGGAAGGTTATGTGATTATTGCAAACGGGCAGACCGAAGGAAGAGGAAGACGTGGACGAAGCTTTTATTCTCCCGTGGATACCGGGATTTATTTAAGTATTCTGCTCCGTCCGAAGGAAATTGCAACGAATGAACTGACAAATCTTACTTCCATGGCAGCCGTGGCAGCATGTGAAACGATAGAAGAGGTTTCCGGTCAGAAACCCGGAATCAAATGGGTGAATGACATTTATATTGACGGCAGGAAGGTCAGTGGGATTCTGACCGAGGCTTCCATCAGTATGGAAAACGGAAGCGTGGAATATGTGGTGGTCGGCATCGGATTTAATGTCTATCTTCCTGAGGATGGATTTTCCGGTGAAATTAAAGACATTGCCGGAGCCATCTTTGACCGGAAGAAGGATGATGGAAAGAATCTTCTTGTGGCAGGGTTTTTAAATCATTTTATGAATTATTATGCGGAATTTGACAAAAAGGATTATGTGAAGAAGTATCAGGAACGAAGCCTTGTTGTGGGGAAGGAAATCACCGTGCTCGCTCCGTCCGGAAGCCGGAAAGCACTTGCTTTAGAGGTGGATGATACCTGTGCGTTGCTTGTACAATACGAGGACGGCAGCACAGAACGGCTGAATTCCGGGGAGATCAGTATCAGAGGAGTGCTATAAAAATATTAATTGATTTTTAGAAACATCCGTTACATGGAAGTGTGATGGATGTTTTTCTGTACTTCAATATAAGGAATATGGTATCATATGATAGATGCCAAAGAAAAACAAGCGGCTGCGTAGCAGACATTTGTTTTTCAGGCATCTATCAGCGAACAAATATGCTGCGAAGCAGACACCAATATATATGGAAGGGGAATACAGGGGTATGGAAAGAGAACGATTAGGCAGCAGATTAGGATTTATCCTGCTGAGTGCCGGCTGTGCGATAGGCTGTGGAAATGTGTGGAAATTTCCATGGATGGTTGGAACAAACGGAGGAGGAGCATTTGTTTTACTGTATATTCTCTGTCTGATTGTTCTTGGAATGCCGGCGATGACGATGGAGTTTGCAATGGGACGGGCAGCGCAGGCAAGTCCAGTGAGAATGTATCATAAGCTCGAAAAAAAGGGACAGAAGTGGCATCTGCACGGCTATGTGGCATTGCTGGGGAATGTATGTCTCATGGCATTTTATACGGTTGTAACCGGCTGGCTGATTTATTATTTTGTCAAGTTTGTAACAGGAGATGTTGCAGATCTGGGTTTTGCAAAGATGATTTCCAATCCACAGATCAATGTTGGATTTCTTGCTGTTGCGGTTATCGTCGGGTTTGTGATTCTGACCTTTGATTTACAGGGAGGTCTGGAACGTGTAACGAAATATATGATGTGTCTTCTGATTATTCTTATGGTAGTGCTTGCAATCAAGAGCAGCACCTATGAAGGTGCATTACAGGGATATAAATTTTATCTGGTACCGGACTTTTCAGATATTACGCCCAGGATTTTGGTGGCAGCAATGAATCAGGCATTTTTTACATTGTCTGTTGGAATGGGTGGTATGGCGATCTTCGGAAGTTATCTGGGAGATGACCGCAGCCTTTTGGGAGAAAGCGTGCATGTGATTGCACTGGATACCTTTGTGGCGATTGTGTCGGGACTGATCATTTTCCCTTCCTGTTATGCATACGGACTGGAGGTGACGGCAGGACCTGCATTGCTGTTTGATACCATGGCGACGGTATTCCGGAATATTCCGGGAGGAAGAGTCTGGGGAAGCTTATTCTTTATGTTTATGGTTTTTGCAGCGTTCTCCACAGAGCTTACGGTATGTGAAAACATTCTTGCCTGTGTGCGGGAGATGACCGGATGGACCAGAAAGAAAGGATGTCTTATATGCGGAGTCGTGATCTTCCTGATTTCTCTTACAACCGCACTCGGATTCAGTGCATTGGACTTTCATCCGTTTACACCATCGTCAACCTGGCTGGATTTCTGGGATTTCCTGGTAAGTAACAATATTCTTCCACTGGGAGCCATGATTATTGCATTGTTCTGTACCAGTAAGCGTTTCGGATGGGGATTTGATAACCTTATGGCAGAGGCAAATAAGGGTAAGGGATTAAAGATTAAGCCATGGATGAAACCGATTTTCGGTGTTGTTGTGCCGGTATGTATTCTTGCAATTTATATCATAGGTATGGTTACCTTTGAGTGGAGGTAAAGATGGAGGAAAAAAAGAAGTTTCCTGTGATTTATCTGTTGGCAATTTTATATGCATTGTCAGCATATCTGGGACCGGTGGCATTTTTGATAATGTCGGACTCAGACGCGGCAGATAAAGTTACATCCTGGCTATTCTGGTTACCGGTTATTTTAGGAATCGTAAACTTAATTGTGGTTCTGGCAGCAAAGAGTAAGATTGAGAGGAAGCAGTTACTGGTATGTTCCATGATTATCAAGTATGCGCTGATTCCCTTTTATCTGGTTGGAGGACTTCTGATTGTTCTCTGCCTGCTGTTAATGGTTACGCCGATTGTAATTATGGTGTTCGTCGGCCCTGTGATGGCATTGATACTTGGGATATATGGCTGGCTTATTCTGCTTGCGGCTGCACCATTTTCAGTGGCTTACATTGTCCGGTCCTATAAAGGTGGATTTCACAGTAAAGCGTTGCTTGTGATCTCTGCGATTATGCAGTTCTTCTTTACAATGGATGTGATTTTTATTACGGTTCTTGCAATCAAGGAGCGGAAATACAACTAAATTTTTATAGGGAGAAAAGTAAAATGAAGAAAAAGGCAGTAGCAGCGTTGCTGGCAGCAGGACTTTCATTAAATCTCTGTGGATGCAGTGCTTATGGTGTAGCAATGAAAATGATGCAGGATTATGAACCGGAGCAGTCACAGGACTGGGCCGTGGAAGCACAGCTTCCGGAGGAAGAGGAAATTCTGGAATCGGAAGAGTCAGAAGAGACCGGAAACGAAGATGCAGAGGAAACGGTAATTGCCGGAAAGGATCAGAGTGAAAAGACATCCGTAGAAATGCCGGAAGAGCTGTCCGATAATCTGTATGATTTCCAGATTGCGATGGATGGACAGGTATATAAGTTCCCGATGTGGTTTGATGATTTTGAGGCATTGGGCTGGGAATATCTCGGTGACCGGACAGAAGTGTTATATGCGAACGAATATCTTTATGCGGAACCATGGCAGAAGGACGGTGTTACGATTTATACTTCCATTGCAAATTTATCTTTAAATGCCATAGCACCGGAGGAAGGGCAGATCTGCGGACTGGATCTGGACGGTTATCAGATGCGGAACTGTGACTGGAAGATAGAACTTTCGAAGGGAATTACATTTGGGGAGTCTGCAAGGGAAGATATCCTGAAGGCTTATGGGGAGCCTACCGATGAGTATGATGGGGAACTTTATTATAAAATGTCCTATGAAACGGATTATTACAGTGAGGTAACCCTGTATGTTTATAAAGATTCCGGAGTGATGGAAAAGCTTGAACTGATGAACATGATAGAGCTTGAAGGTCTTGATAATTCGGTGAGCGAAGAGGTTCCGGAACTGATCAGCGAATATAAGGCACCAACACAGCTTGGAGATGATTATTATTCCAATATTTTAGAGTATGATGGTGCACTTTATCAGTTTCCCTGTCCGATTCAGGAATTTACAGATAACGGATTCGAAATACAGGAAGAGAACAGCGATATGGTAATCGGTGCCGGAGACACCGGTAGGGCAGAGCTGATGAAGGATAAGCAGAGAATCCGTGTATCGGTCAAGAACTTTGCTCCATATGCGACCGTATTGGAAAATTGCTTTATTATTGAACTGGATGAACATGATTTCGGAGCCAATAGCAACTCCTCCATGGTATTTCCGGGAGGCATTACCTTTGGAAGCAGCGAGGAAGAAGTTCTTGCCGCAATTGCTGACTACAATTACGATGGCTCGGAATCCGGAAAATCCACCTATTACTATGTCTATGGACCGGATGAATATTCTTCCTATGGATATCAGATCGTTGTAGAAGATGGTAAGGTAACAAGTTTAAGAGCCCGCCAGGCGGATATTAACTGGTAAATGAATAGATAAAGCACAAGGAGTTAATGACATGAGAGCACTTTTTATTGGAGGAACAGGAACGATCAGCACCGCAATTTCCAGACTTTTGGTGGAACAGGGCTGGGAGCTGTATCTTCTGAACAGAGGAACCCGTAAGAGCATCTTTGATGGACAGGCAAAGCAGATTATTGCAGACATCAATAACGAGCAGGAGGTTTCTGAAAAGATTGACGGAATGAATTTTGATGTGGTGTGTGATTTTATCGCATTTGTTCCGGAGCAGGTGGAGCGGGATTACCGGTTATTTGCCGGAAAGACGAAGCAGTATATGTACATCAGTTCTGCATCTGCCTATCATAAGCCGGTTATGGATTATCGCATTACAGAAGGAACGACGCTTTCCAATCCTCATTGGGAATATTCCAGAAATAAGATTGCCTGTGAAGAGTTTTTAATGAAAATGTATCGTGAAAATGGATTCCCGGTTACGATTATCCGTCCGAGCCATACATACGATGAGAGAAATGTTCCTATTGGAGTTCATGGAGATAAAGGAAGCTTTCAGGTTTTAAAGAGAATGCTGGAGGGAAAACCGGTGATCGTTCATGGGGATGGAACCTCCCTCTGGACCGTTACCCACAATTCTGATTTCGCAAAGGGATTTACAGGTCTGATGGGAAATCCGATGGCGATCGGTGAAGCATTCCAGATTACGAGCGATCAGTCTGTGACCTGGAATCAGATTTATCAGGCTGTGGCAGATGCACTGCATGTTGAATACAAGCCTTACTATGTTTCATCTGCATATCTTGATGCAGCAGGCCCGTATGATTTTGAAGGAGCCTTGACTGGTGATAAGGCGAATACCGTAGTATTTGATAATAAGAAGCTGAAGAATGCAGTTCCCGGTCTGTGCATGAATGTCCGTATGGAGCAGGGAATCCGGAATACCGTGGATTATGTTCTTTCCCATCCGGAATGCCAGGTGGAAGATCCGGAATTTGATGCATGGTGCGATAAGCTGATCGCAGTTCTGGAAAAGGCCAAAGAGGAGATGAAGATGTATGAGCAGCAGAAGTGATTCCAATCAGATTACGAGAGATTATTTTGATTCCATATTGTTGGAAACCCGGTATTGGGACTCCGATCTTCCTTGTACGAAGATGGAATTATATGGAGAGACATTTGAAACTCCGATTATGACAGCAGCTCTTTCCCATCTGCATGAAATTTGTGATAATGCCATGGCAGAGTTTGGAAAGGGTGCGAAGGATGCAGGAGCGGTGCACTGGGTTGGCATGGGGGAAGATGATGAACTGGAGCAGATTCTTGCAACCGGAGCCAGAACAGTGAAAATCATTAAACCACACAGAGAGGATGAAGTGATTTATCACAAAATCCGGCATGCTGCCGAACATGGGGCATTCGCTGTCGGTATGGATATTGACCACTGCTTTGCAGGAAATGGGGAATATGATGTAGTATGTGGTCTGCCGATGCATGCAAAGACAGCTTCGGATCTGGAAAATTATGTGAAAGCATCATCTGTACCATTTATTGTAAAGGGTGTGCTGAGTGCGAAGGATGCTGAGAAATGTGTGAAGGCAGGTGTATCGGGAATTCTTGTTTCCCATCATCATGGAATTATGCAGTATGCCGTACCTCCGCTGATGATTCTGCCTGAAATTGTAAAAGCAGTAGATGGACAGATCCCTGTTTTCGTAGATTGTGGGATTGAGAGTGGCATGGATGTCTTTAAGGCACTGGCACTGGGCGCAGATGCAGTGTGTGTCGGACGCGAACTGATGGGTCCCTTAAAGGATGGTGCAGCAGGTGTTACCAACCGTATGAATGAAATGAACCGGGAGCTGATGAGTGTAATGGCAAGAACCGGAGCAAAGTCCTTAAAGGAGATTGATCCCTCGGTGATTCATTACCGTCATTTCTGATGGTGTTCAGAGCTTAGAATAAATTGTAGCTGCCTTTTGCTTTGCTACACCGTTCGCGCGCGAAGAATTCGCAGGCGAACTCTTTATTTTCTCCTGACTGAATATTTATATTTTCTGAGAGCTGCCTTTGGGCGGCTCTTAATTTTGGAAAAATTTGCTAAAATTTTGGTCAAATTTTTGGTTATATTTTCCTGAAAAATTTTATGTTCGGGGTGAGAGTTTTTTCATTTTCATGTACCTGTATAAGTGAAGATTTTTTTCAGGCCACATTTACAGAAAAATCGGTGTAGGAATACAGCATGAAGGAACAGAAAGGAACAAACCAATGAAAAAACGATTCATCAGAACACTATTGGCTATGTGCATGATGCTCAGTCTGTTGGTTGGTCTGCTGCCTGCGGAGGCGATGGCATTTGCAGGAAATATTTATCTGGCAAAGGATGCCGGGGGAACTGTACAGCAGATTAAACAACAGGATGGCTCACTTGTGCTGCAGAACGATTATATCCGTGTGACACTGCATCAGGGTGGGAAATCCGGAGGCACATATCTCACGACGTCTCCCACGGAGGCTGCAGGTTGGGAGCTCACCAGACAGACGCCGTATTGTACGATTACGACCTATCGCTATGGCGTGGGGAGTGTTGAGAGCATGGATATGCTCCTGAAGCAGGCGGAATATGTAAAAAAAACACCCCAGGGGAATGCCCCTGCCATTAAGGCAACGTATACCCTGCGGGCGGGAACGAAAGTTGATGCAACGGTGACAGCCTACTACGAGCTTGTACAGCTCAAGGATGATACGTCCGGCTCCGGTCAGGCCACATGGGGCGTGCTGACAACAGTCAGCGACGTATTCATCAATAATATAAGTTCTGGAACTTTGTGGGGTGACCCGCTTTTTACATGGGGCTATACCCTGAGCGGCTTTACGGCGATGGGTCATAATGCCAATCTCGAAGCGCAGAATGGCCCCACTGTGAAATTGAGGCGTATTACCGTGCCGAGGGGGGAAAATCCGAAGATTACCTCTGAAAGTGTCACCCTCACCGCACCCATGAAAGATATTCGTACGCGGACTGTGCCCAAGGGCTATTACCAGTGGGGTGAGCTGGATGGCGTATACATCACAGAGGCCTACGTGGACGGTTACAGCTGGGCAAATCCCTTTGTAGGATTGTCGGAATACCATGCAAGGGACATTACCTCCACCGCGGGAGGGCGGATCAATGTCAATTTACCGCCGGTCGCAGATGTACAGCCCGGCGGAAAGCCGCAGACCACATCCGTGCTGTGCAAAAGCTACCCCGGTAAGGCCTTTGAGAAGGAAAATATTAATGCGAATGCAATGAACTTTCTTTGGGGCTATCGTGATCTGGTGGACAAGTCGGAAAATCTTCCCACAGAGCCGGATAAAGTCGATACCTCCATTACCGCCAAACGGCTGGCTGTCTTTTCCGGCGGCAGCGGCGTAACGGTGAAGTATGTTGCGGACGATACGGCACTTGCAGAGCTGAAAAAGCAATATGGTAATCCTGTTGCTCTTATCAATGGTGACTATGAAAGTACTGACGGCAGTTCCTTTACCTTCACAGGAGGAGCAGCATTGCTCTCACCCTCTGTCACGGCAACATGGCCAAAGGACGGAAAGCTTATTATCCATAGCGATGGAAGAGTGGAGCAGAGCGGGGTACATCTCAGCGCACCGACCTTCAAGTTTTACCAGCCAAAAAGCGGTGCAAACGACAGTCTGAGTATCTCTCTTAAGAAGGAGGGCTTTGTGTTTGACATCGTTCCCCAAAAGAACGATGCTCTTATTTATGTGGACATTCCCTACACTAAGGTAAAGCTTGAAAAGGCTGCTGCCGATGCTTCGGGAAACCTTATATTCAGTGGTGATATCGGGTTCAGGACTGTCCTTGACGGCGCAGAATTTTCTCTGGAAAAGCTGGGCTACGGACTGAAGGAAAAGAACGTGAACGGCAAAAAAACCTATGGATTCCAGCTGAATGGCGTACATGCCACAGGCAGCTTTGACACAGCCACCATGTTGGCGCTGGAGCTTGCCAAGGTTAAGGGCGAGGTCAACACCTTTGAAGGCGAGGAACGATATGCCTTTGAGCTGGAGCTGAATGTTTTTGATCTCTTTGAAACTGAAGCGAATCTGGCACTGGAACGAGCCAATAACGGTGTACTGATCCCTGATGAACTGTACTTCTATGTTGCTTCCAGCCCGGGTATTGTACTGATTCCGCCGGTGCCTGTGGGACAGCTCAACGGTGGCGGAGCAGGCTTCAAGGATCTGGCTGCCACAGTGAACGGCAACTATCATGGCATTCCGCCCATTAAGCTGCGAGGTACGCTGAAGGGTACCTATCTCCACCTCGTGGAAGGAAAGGGAGATGTGATCATTGGTCCCAGCGAGTTCACACTGAAGGCATCCGATGTGGGACTTGTGGGTAGTCCGAATGTCAAAGTCATTAAAAGCTTTGGCTATTCCCTGAAGCTTAACGGACAGAAACGGAACTATAAGGGTGAGGAATATCAGGGCTTCTATTTTTCCGGCTCCGAGGAGCTGGAAGCTGCGCTGCCCAGTACGGAAATTGATATATTGGATCTGAATACCTCCATGGAAATGGGTGCCTTTGGTGGTGTGAATAACGCAAAGGACAGACTCTATCTTGGCATCGGCGCCAATGGCATTGTCAAGGGAGCTGTGCAGATCCCTGAAAAGACTAAGTGGATTGGTGGCTTAAAACTGGCCTCAACGGATATCAACCTCATCATGGGTGGGCAGACGACCGTTCCCATCCAGGGAACCACCGTCAACGAAAGCATGAAGGAGGCATTTAAGAATGTTGATATTTATCTCGGCGCAATGGCAGGAGTATATGTGTACATCTTCGATGCGCGGGTATGGGTGCTGGTGCCTCAGATTGTAGAGACCAACTTCAAACAGGGCGGCGGCTGGGATATTGAAATGAAGTGGCTGAAAAAGCTGCCGAAGTGGAATTGGGAAGACCATGGCGTGACACCTGTGGTACAGAGTGCTTCTCTGATGAGTGAGGAGCCTGACTTGCTGCACAGCCTTCCCATAGAGGATGAAGAGGAGGCCGGTGAGGATACCGGAACTGGTCAGGGCACGTCCGGAGAACAGGGAAGCGGTGAAGGAAGCGGAACTGAGCAGGGTACGTCCGGAGAACAGGGAAGCGGTGAAGGAAGCGGAACCGGTCAGGGCACGTCCGGAGAACAGGAAAGCAGTGAAAGTACGGTTTCTGAACAGAGTCTTCCGCAGGAAAATAATGCGGTGACTGTTTCTGTGCAGAGTGCACCACAGGAGAATACCGAGGCAGCCGCTCCTGTAATGAGAGCATTGCAGGCAAATAATGAAGCAGCTGTTCCTGTAATAAGTACACCGCAGGCGAATATCGAAGGAAGCGGAACAACCCAGGGAACATCACAAGAGAATACCGAAGGTGGCGGAACACCCCAGAGCACATCACAGGAGAATGCAGGGGGTAGTGGTTCCACCCAGGGCACACCGCAGGGGAATACTGAAGGAAGCGGAACAACCCAGGGTACATCACAGGAGAATACCGAAGGAAGCGGAACAACCCAGGGTACATCACAGGAGAATGCAGGGGGTAGTGGTTCTGCCCAGGGCACACCGCAGGGGAATACCGAAGGTGGCGGAACAGCCCAGGGTACATCACAGGAGAATACCGGGACAACCGGTTCTGCAGAGGGTGCTTTGTCAGAAGACGATGAGAAAACCGGAGCTCTGCAGACGGAAGAGCCGGTTGTTCTTGGAAACAGAGGAGGAGCTGTAACGAAAGAGATCACAGTGAATGCCGGTGCAGATGAAACACCGTATATCCTGCTGGCATTTGACAACAAGCTCACAGAGGAGGAGATCAAACAGGTTCTGAAGGTTCAGAAGAATGGCACAGTTCTCCGTGTCAACTGGGTAGGAGAGGACGGAAGAATTGATCCTGCAGCAGATATTAATGCGGCAAGCACAGGTGATATGAAGAAAACGGAAGATGATGGCAACTACTATCGACTGGTACTCCTTCGTCTGAAGGAGGGCGGTACATATTCGGTTGACACAGGTACCCTGAGCTTTTCCGATGAAGAAGGATTTACAGTTGAACCGTTTGAAAAGCTGGATCTGACACAGAACACCAATAATCTTACCGGCAAGGTGAAGTATCCCGAAAACGGAAAAACCTATGTGCTGCGTACCTATCTGGGAAGCAGCGAGGGGGATGCTGCCTATCTGGTGGACGAACAGACCGTAACAGACACGGATAATCTCTCCGTCAGCCTTCCTGATAGCGGTGAGCTTCTGCCTACGGGTACTTATTATGCAACATCGTTCCTGATGACAGAAAAGGAATTTACCCTTGAGGGCGGAGAAAAGGTGACTACACTTGCAGCTATTGATCATCAGAAGTTTAGTGTACCGATCTCTTATAAGAATACCATGCAGCCTGCTGCTCCTTCGACGGCTACGCTGGAATTTATCGGTAATGAGGTTATGTGTGCCAAATGGGATCCGGTTGTCGGTGCTGACGGCTATCATGTAACCATCTATCAGAAGGATGGCACAGACTGGAAGGATACGGGCTTTGGCTATGATCTTGGTGCCGACAAGAATACCATCGATATGGCACTGACTGTAGGTGGAAGTGCTGTTTCCTTTAACGGCGAGGGTGAAGCTGCTTCTGCTCCCGCAGAAAATCTTACCGCTGATAAGGACTATAAGATCGGAGTGCGCGCCTACAAACAAGAAACGATAGAGAAAGGAAAGGGAAAGTATTACAGTTCGGAAACAAGCTCCAACGAAGAAAATCTGCCGAAATACACACCACTTAGCATTTCACTTGCTATAAACGGTGCTGACTGCACCAAGGATACGAATGGTGTATTTCAGGCTTATGTAGGAGGAAATACCAACTCCCTTACCGTGACCTGTGGGGGAGCAGAGCGTATTCAGGTCACACGGATGGACACAGATCAGGAGCTTACGGGAGATGGAAATAATACATTTACGATCCCCGATTTTACCGGAAGCCTGATGCTTTGCGTGAGTGGAATCAAGGGCAAGGATGTAACCAGTGAGTTCCTTCTGGTGAATATGGATAAGACAGATCCTGTGCTCACGCTCACCAGTCCGATCTTCTTCGCCAACCGGAGCACCGGTGCGTATACCATCACCGGAATGACAGAGGCCGGAAGCGAGGTCTTTTATGACAGTGGAAGTGTCTATGCCGAAAGTGACGGCAGCTTTGCCATTACCGGAACGCTGCCGGAGAGAGAGACGGGCAGATCCTTATTCCTTTATGCTAAGGATGGTGCAGACAACAGCTCCACACCACAGCTTGCCATGATATCACGGCAGACAGCTCCCGATCCGGTGAATGAAAACACCGGAATTCCGTCACAGCCGGAAAACAGTGGCACAGCATCTGCAGCCCATACGGATTCCGGTACTAATAACGGAGCCGCCGCAGCTCCTGCAAGTCCATTTTCTGCGACACCCGGTACAGAACCGGCTCCAGGTATCAAACCCGGTGCAGAGAATACCAGGCGTACGACGCCAAAGGACAGCATCCTGTTAAGGGAGTGGCAGGACAAACGCGATACCACGACGATCACCGGTGACCAGCCTGCTGCGGACGAAGAGGCAGAAGAAGGAAATAACCCGTTTACCGATGTTTCCAAAGAGGACTGGTTCTATGATGATGTTATGTTTGTTTATGAAAACGGATTGATGGAGGGTATAAGCAGCACACAGTTTGGCCCATATGAAACGCAGACGCGCGGCAGGATGGCAGAAATTCTCTGGCGTATGGAGGGAAGCCCTGCACCGAAGGTTAAAAACAGCTTTGCCGATGTGGAAGACGGGGCGCGGTACGCAGATGCCATTGCATGGATCACAGAGAATGACATTTTAAGCGGTTATGGCAAGGACAGATTTGGACCCGGGGATCCCATCACCTGGGAACAGCTTGCAGTCATGTTCTACCGTTATGCGCAATACAAGGGCTACGATATCAGTATTAAGGGTAGTCAGGACGAGCTGAAGGATATGGACAGTACCATGGATGATGCCGGAAAGGCTGTGCTGTGGGCGGTCAGCAATGGATTGATACGGGAAGAAGCTGATGTCCTGTCTGCTTTGCAGGATCCGGTTTCCAGAGCGGAGATTGCTGCCATGCTTCATCGCTTCATTGATAAGTATAAGCTGGTGCAGGGTATGACCCCAAATGGGCAGATGGGCTGGATAACACCGGAGGAGATGAATCCTTCGCAGACAGACAGGAGCAGAGTGCCGGGATGGATAGGAATCTCCCTCTGCGCAGCTCTTACAGGAGGTTTTGTACTGTTTATGCTATGGTTCAGACACAGACGCCGGGTTATGTAAGGAATGCTTTTAAGTCTGCAAGCTTTTCTTCACCGGCTTTGCGGCCAAGGTCATAGGTTGCCTGCAGCTTTACAGGATCCTTTTCCACACGGCTGACAGGGAGGGCTTCGTCCGGTCGAAAGACAAAGACGGAGCCTTCTTTTTCTTTTTCAAAAATATAATCCAGGGTATCATTATAAACAAGGTGCCGGTTTTCATTTGTTTTGATAAATTCCGGATAAGCCCTGTATTTGTGACGGATGAGCGGCATCAGGCTGTTTGGGCTTTTGCGGTAATCCTTCGGCTGTGTAAGAATAATGACATTGCGGTCATACCCCATCTGTTCAAACTGACGGATGGGAACGGAGTCGGCTACTCCGCCGTCTAAGAGCTTCTGGCCGTCAATAGTTACAATCCTGGAGACAAGCGGCATGGAAGCAGAAGCCTGGATCCAGTCAAAGCCATGATCCCTACGCCCGGTATACCGGTGATAAACGGGTTTACCGGTTTCTACATCGGTGCACACAACATAAAACGCAGCCGGGCTGTTTTCGAAGGCTGCAAAGTCAAAGGGATCGTATTTCAAAGGAATCTCACTGTAGCAGAAATCTTTATTATAGATGTCGCCGGTTGTAAGCAGGGAATAAAGACCACCGTAACGCTTATCCCTACAGTATTTCAGGTTGTAGCGGATGGAACGGCCGATCTGTCCGGAAATATAATTACAGCCAAATGCGGCACCGGCAGAAACACCGATTACTCCATCATAGGCAATTCCGTTTTCCATCATCACATCCATGATTCCCGCAGAAAAGAGACCGCGCATGGCGCCTCCCTCTAAAATTAATCCTGTTTTCATCCTCATATGCCTCCTCGGTTTAAATTTTAAATAAAACACTTCTAGTAATTCTTCGTAACGGTTCAGTACCAACCAGTCTGATATCAATGCCTGGTACTTCTGTGGTAGAAATAAATTCCTATTCCTATGCCATCTGCCAGAAACCATCCGATTGGAATGGACATCCAGATTCCGGTTGTGCCAAGCACAGGAATTGCGGACAGTACATAAGACAGCAGCACTCTTGTTCCTAAAGATGCAATGGTGAGAGTAATAGAAATACCCGGCCGGTTTACGGCACGGTAATAGCCATATAGCAGGAACAGAATGCCGATCCCGATATAGCAGGATCCCTCAATGTGCAGATACTTCACACCGATGCGGATGACTTCCGTTTCAGATGCCGGGATAAAAATCCGCATCAGGGGATGGGCGAAGACAAATACCAGACCGCTGATGAACAGACTGAATAAACCGGATGCAGCCACGGCACTTCGAATTCCTTTGCGGATTCGTTCTTTCTGGTTGGCACCATAGTTCTGAGCAACAAATGTGGAAAAGGCGTTACCAAAATCCTGTACCGGCATATAGGCAAAGGAGTCAATTTTTACTGCAGCAGCAAAAGCGGCCATTACAGAGGTTCCAAAGCTGTTGATAAGTCCCTGGACCATCAGAATTCCAAAGTTCATAATGGACTGCTGAAGACAGGTCAGTATTGAAAGATTGCTGATTTCTTTTAAAGTGCTTCTGGTGAAATGTAAATCTTCTCTGCTGGGGAGGAGTTCGCGGAAGCAGAGCATGGTGTAAATAACAATTCCAACGCCGGCAATCCACTGGGATAAAATGGTTGCAAAGGCTGCACCGGGAATTCCCCAATGCAGACGCAGAACGAAAAATAGGTCCATGATCACATTTAATATAGAAGAAACAGCAAGGAAAATAAGTGGAATCACAGAGTTCCCAACGGCACGGAGAAGATTGGCAAAATAGTTATACAGGCAGGTGGCCGGGATCCCTAAAAAGATGATCATTAAATAGTCCTTCATCAGAGGCCGGATTTCCTGCGGAATCTGTAAAACCCATAAAATCCCTCTAAAGCAGACATAAACGAGTACATTGATCACAATGGTGATACCGCCGATCAGAGTAAGGGACATGAAAACGCTTTGCCGGATCTTCGGATAATTACCGCTTCCATACTGCATGGAAATTGCAGCCCCGTTTCCCATACAAAGTCCGATGAGAATGGAGGTAAGAAAGGTCATTAAGGTATAAGAGGATCCAACAGCAGCAAGAGCATCGGCTCCTAAAAACTGACCGACTACCCACGTATCGGCAATGTTATACATCTGCTGCAAGAGATTTCCCAGCATCAGGGGGAGAGCAAATAACAATATTTGGATGGTGATGGGACCTTTGGTAAGATTTCGCTGCATGATTTCAGTCCTGCATATTTCTACAATTTTGCCACAAATTGACAATGATTCAAAATCACATTCGCCATATAAAACATGTCATATATCCATACGAATACAAGTATTTGACATGCATATCTCCATAATTTGCATGATCTTGAACAGACACAAATTAATTATATTTTGGGCTTTAAAAATACAATTGTCAAGACTACTTTACGCATCAGATTCTTTCATGCTATGATAGAAAATAGTAGCCGGAACGGTAATGACAGGGATTTATTTCAGAGAAGAGGAAGACTGGGGAGGTATAATCAAATGAAATTACTGATTGTCATTGATATGCAGAATGATTTTATTGACGGAGCATTGGGAACGGCAGAAGCAGCTGCGATTGTTCCGAAGGTGATAGCGAAGATTAAGGGATTTGACGGAACGGTGCTTGCTACGCAGGATACCCATTATGAAAATTACCTGACGACACAGGAAGGAAAGAATCTTCCCGTTCCGCATTGTATCGTAAATACCGAAGGCTGGCAGATCCGCAAAGAAATCGCAGATCTGATCTCTACGGAGCCGATTATAAAAGAAACCTTTGGCAGCAGCCGGTTACCGGAAAGGATCCGCATTCTTTCTGATCAGGAAGCAATTGAAAGCATTACCCTTGTCGGCCTGTGTACGGATATCTGTGTGATTTCGAATGCGATGGTACTGAAAGCATTCTTCCCGGAGCTTCCGATTCATGTGGATGCATCCTGCTGTGCAGGCGTTACCAGGGAAAGTCATTTACAGGCACTGGAAGCGATGAAGGTATGCCAGATGATTGTTGAGAATGAATAAGTAAAATAAAACAGACAAATAAATAAAAACGATGCGGGGAAGGAATTCTATGGAATCCAGAAATAAAGTGTTATTAAAATTATTTCTGTCTACACTGTATTTAAGTGCCTTTACCTTCGGAGGGGGATATGTCATTGTTTCCCTGATGAAGAAAAAGTTCGTTGATGAATGCGGGTGGATTAAGGAAGAGGAAATGCTGGATCTGATTGCCATTGCGCAGTCTGCACCGGGACCGATGGCAGTAAACGGAGCGATTGTTGTCGGTTATAAGCTGGCCGGCTTAACAGGTGCACTGGTTTCCATTCTGGGAACGATCCTTCCTCCCTTTATCATTATTTCCATTGTTTCCGTCTGTTATGAGGCTTTCCGGGACAATTATTTTGTCAGTCAGATGCTGGAGGGAATGCAGGCAGGTGTTGGAGCCGTAATTACCTGTGTGACCTATGAGATGGGAGTGGGAATTGTACATGGTAAAAACCGGCTTTCGATCACAATTATGCTGGTAAGCTTTGTATTATCAGCTTTTCTACAGATTAAGGTGGTTTATCTGATTCTTGCAGGTGGTTTCATAGGGCTTATCCGTGGACTGATAAAGAAGAGGAGGCACGGGGATGATTTATCTTGAACTCTTCTTAAGCTTTTTTCAGATGGGCTTGTTTGGCTTCGGTGGTGGTTATGCGGTGCTTCCGCTGATTAAAGAGCAGGTTGTCATACAGCATCCGTGGCTCACGATGTCCGAATTTACGGATTTGATTACGATTTCCCAGATGACGCCGGGGCCGATTGTCGTAAATTCCGCTACATTTATCGGATTGCGGATCGCAGGTGTCGGCGGGGCTTTCGTGGCAACCGCAGGGAGTATTCTTCCCTCCTGTATTATTGTTACGATGATTGCAAAGCTCTACCTGAAATACCGGAGCCTTAATCTGTTCCAAAGTGTGTTAATGACGCTCCGTCCATGTATTGTGGCAATGATTGCCTCTGCCGGAATTTCGATTCTGATAACAGCATTCTGGGGAAATGATGCAGTGATTACCCTGGCAGGAACGAAGTGGAGCCTGATCGTAATCTTCGGACTCTGTGTTTTTCTGTTGCAAAAAAAGCATATGAATCCTATTCAGGTGATGCTGCTTGCCGGAATACTAAAGGTTTTAGTATCCTTTATTGGTGGATAAATGAAAGGTGAAAGGTGAACAGGGTATGATCCCATTGATTATTCCATCCTATGAACCGGATGAACGACTTTTACAACTATTGAATACCTTGAGGGATTATCCGTTCGGACCGGTTTTACTGGTAAATGATGGAAGCGGTCCGGTATATCAGACTTTTTTTGACCGGGCAAAGGAGCTGCTTCAGGAAAAGCTGATCCTTCTCTCCCATGAGGTAAACCGGGGAAAGGGACGGGCCTTGAAAACAGCATTTGCCTATGTTTTAGAGCATTTCCCGGATGCAGCCGGCTGTGTGACCGCAGATTCGGACGGACAGCACAGTGCAGCTGCGATTGAGAGCATTGCGCAGGGACTTGATAAGCATCCGGAATCCCTGATTCTTGGCATGCGTACCTTTGATGGAGATGATATTCCGTGGAAGAGCCGCTTTGGAAATACGATCACGATGTCTGTATTTTCTTATATTGCAGGTACGAAGGTTCATGATACCCAGACGGGCTTAAGAGGAATTCCACTTGGTCTTATGAAGGAAATGCTTGGCGTTTCCTATGACCGGTTCGAGTTCGAAATGCAGATGCTGCTGGATGCATCTGCCAATTATCCGATTCTTGAGCTTCCGATTGAGACCATTTATGATTCCAAAGAGAATCATCAGACCCATTTCCGGACGGTTTCGGATTCGGCGAAAATTTATGCTATCCTGGGAAAGAGATTTCTCAAATATTCCCTGGCATCGTTTTCTTCGAGCATCATTGATCTGCTGCTGTTTACGATTCTGTGTCATTTCCTGCGTAACCGTGTGGCCGGTTATGTTGCATTATGCACGGTGCTTGCCAGGATCGTTTCTGCAACATACAATTATGCGGTTAATTATAAGGTGGTATTCAAAAGCAGGGAAAATCCCTGTAAAGCAGCACTGGAATATGCATTGCTTGCGGTTGTGCAGATGACCATGAGTGCATTGCTTTGTACCAGTGGAGTATTGTTGCTTCCGCTGCTTCCGGAGGCAGTGGTGAAGATCGTGGTAGATACTGTTTTATTTTTTGCAAGCTATTATTTACAACAGAAGGTTGTTTTTCGTAAATCGTGACTTGAAAAAGTATCTGTGACCTATTTATAATAGAAGCATCCCGTTTAAAGAAATCGGGAAATGATCATAAGAGGAGACTGCACAGGCATGAAATTACTGGAAGAACGCATCCGTGAGGACGGAGTAGTAAAAGAAGGCAATGTATTAAAGGTAGATTCTTTTTTAAATCATCAGATGGACATTGAGCTGTTTAATGAGATGGGAAAGGAATGGGCACGGCTCTTTGCAGATCGTCCGGTCACAAAGATTTTAACCGTTGAGGCTTCCGGTATCGGGATTGCGTGCGTGGCGGCCCAGCATTTTCATGTTCCCGTTGTCTTTGCGAAGAAGACGCAGTCATTAAACATTGACGGAGAAGTATATTCTACGAAGATCCAGTCCTTTACCCACAAAAAAATCTATGATGTGATTGTGTCAAAGAAGTTTATTAAGCCGGAGGATCATATCTTGATTATTGATGATTTCCTGGCAAATGGCTGTGCGCTTGAGGGACTTTTACAGATTGTGGAGGATGCAGGTGCCACGGTCGAGGGAATCGGCATTGCAGTGGAGAAGGGATTCCAGAAGGGCGGTGACCTGATCCGTGAGAAGGGAGTGCGTGTTGAGTCCCTTGCCATTGTAGAGAGTATGGATGCAGCGACCGGTGAAATCGTTTTCCGTTAGTTTTTATCATGTTTTTTGGAAAATCGCTTGACAATGGCAGTCCAGAATGCCTATACTGCTATTGTTTAAACCACCCGGTAAACGGGAACACACAGGAGGAGAAATTATGAGAAAGAAAGTCGTAAGTCTGCTTACCGTTATGGCTCTGGCAATCGCTACTCTCGCTGGATGTGCATCTTCCACGGATACGAATGCCACTACCGGAACCGAAGCAGCCACAGAAGCAACCGATGAAGCAGCAGCTGATGATGCAGCAGTTGAGGAGACTGCAGATGCAGAGGAAGCTACAGAAGATGCGGCACAGGTAACAGGTGTTAAGGCCGGATTTATCTTCTTACATGATGAGAATTCTACCTATGACCTGAACTTTTTAAATGCTGCCAAGGAAGCTTGTGAGAAGCTTGGTATTGAATATTTAATTAAGACCAATATTCCTGAAGGACAGGAATGCTATGATGCAGCCTGTGAGCTTGCAGATGCAGGATGTAACTTTATTTTTGCAGACAGCTTCGGACATGAGGATTATGTGATTGAGGCTGCCAAGGAATACCCTGATGTACAGTTCAGCCATGCAACCGGAACCAAGGCTCATACAGAGAACCTTTCCAATTTCCACAATGCATTTGCTTCCATTTATGATGGACGTTATCTTGCAGGTATCGTTGCAGGTATGAAGTTAAATGAGATGATTGACAATGGTGACATCACTGCTGATCAGGCTAAGATGGGTTATGTTGGTGCATTTACCTATGCAGAGGTTATTTCCGGATATACCTCCTTCTATTTAGGTGCCCGCTCCGTATGTCCTTCCGTTACCATGGAAGTAACCTTTACCGGTTCCTGGTATGATGAGACTGCTGAGAAGGAAGGCGCTAATAAGCTGATTGAGGATGGCTGTGTATTAATCAGCCAGCATGCAGACTCCATGGGTGCTCCTACCGCATGTGAGACAGCAGGTGTTCCTAATGTATCTTATAACGGCAGCACCGCAAGTGCATGTCCGAATACCTTCCTTGTATCTTCCAAGATCAACTGGGAGCCTTACTTCGAATATGCCATCAACTGTGTAGCAGCCGGTAATGCAATTGATACTGACTGGGTTGGCTCTCTTGATACAGGATCTGTTGAGCTTACAGAGCTTGGCTCTTCTGTTGCAGCAGGAACCCAGGAAGCAATTGATGCAGCTAAGGCTGATCTGATTGCAGGTAAGGTACACGCATTTGATATTACAACCTTCACCGTAGAGGGTGCTGAATTAAGCAGCTTTGAGGCTGATGTAGATACCGACCCGGATTATACTCCGGATCATGAAGTAGTTCTCGACGGATACTTCCATGAATCCGATATCCAGTTCCGTTCCGCTCCGTACTTCAACGTACAGATCGATGGAATTACCCTGTTGGATACCGCATTCTAATTCCATAGAAGGTAATTTACAATTTAGTCGGTTTTTTGACAGAACAAATAATGCCAAAAGCGGCGCAGCGAATTTCGCCGCGCCGTCTTTTGCTTTAAAGGGAATTATGAAGGATCTGATAGTTTCCTTTAAAGCAAAAGACACCAAAGTAAGAAACAGCACAAAGGCTTAACTGGAAGGGAGACAGATAATGGAAACCAAAACCGCAGCAGTTTCAATGCGAAATGTTACGAAGACCTTTGGATCCGTAATTGCAAATGATAAGGTGAATCTGGATATTTATAAGGGTGAAATTTTATCGCTGCTTGGAGAAAATGGTAGTGGTAAAACCACATTGATGAATATGCTTTCCGGAATTTATTTTCCGGATGAAGGCCAGATCTTTATCAATGGAAAGGAAGAGGTAATCAGGTCACCCAAGGATGCCTTTGATCTGGGTATTGGTATGGTGCACCAGCATTTCAAACTGATTGATGTGCTATCGGCAACGGAAAACATTATTCTCGGACTCCCCGGTAAACTGAATTTAAAAGAAGCCACTAAAAAGGTGGAAGAAATTTGTCAGAAATATGGCTTTGAGGTAGATCCGAAGCAGAAGATTTACGATATGTCGGTTTCGCAGAAGCAGACCGTGGAAATTGTTAAGGTATTGTATCGTGGTGCAGACATCCTGATTCTGGATGAGCCTACGGCAGTTTTAACTCCGCAGGAAACGGAAAAGCTGTTCCGTGTTCTTCGGAAGATGCGTGATGATGGAAAAGCGATTGTCATCATTACCCATAAGATGCATGAAGTAGAATCGCTCTCAGACCGTGTGGCTGTTTTGCGAAGCGGACAGTATATCGGCTGTATGAAAACAAAGGATACGAATGTAACGGAAATGACGAACATGATGGTTGGTCATACGGTAACGTTAAATATAGACAGGCCTGATCCGGTGAATCCAAAACCCCGTATTGAGGTGGAAGGCCTGACAGTCCGTAATGAAGAGGGCGTTGTGAAGCTGCAGGATGTTTCCTTTACTGCGAACAGTGGAGAAATTCTTGGTATTGCCGGAATTTCAGGCTGTGGACAGAAGGAGCTTTTAGAAGCGATTGCCGGACTTCAGGTTACGGAAGCAGGAACCATTGCTTATGTAGAGGATGATGGTTCCAGGGAAATGCTGATCGGTATGGATCCGAAGAAGATTGCAGAGCTGGGAGTTTCCCTTTCTTTCGTTCCGGAGGATCGTCTTGGAATGGGACTGGTAGGAAATATGGATCTGGCGGATAATATGATGCTTCGTTCCTTCCGGCAGGGACATTCTCCGTTTACAGACCGGAAGCAGCCCAGGCAGCTGGCGAATGATGTTGTTGAGAGTCTTGAGGTGGTAACTCCGGGGATTTCAACACCGGTACGGCGGTTATCCGGAGGTAATGTACAAAAGGTTCTGGTTGGACGTGAGATTGCATCTGCCCCTACCGTATTATTAACGGCATATGCAGTGCGCGGACTTGATATTAATTCTTCCTATACGATTTATGATCTGTTAAACCAGCAGAAGAAGAAAGGTGTTGCCGTAATCTTCGTCGGGGAGGATCTGGATGTGCTGCTGGAATTATCTGATAGAATTCTGGTGCTTTGCGGCGGACAGGTCAGTGGCATTGTGGATGCCAGAACAACAGATAAAAATACGGTCGGAATGATGATGACTAAAGTGGGAGGTGAAAAGAACCATGAAGGAGAAGAATAAAGAACCTCTTTTTCATATTGTAAAGCGGGATACCCTGCCATTGCATCAGGCACTTGGAATCAGGGCCCTGGCTATTCTTCTTGCGTTGATTCTATGCGGAATTATTACGACGATCACAACCGGTATTAATCCGATTGAGGTATACCGTTCGATCTTTACCGGTGCATTCGGTTCTGTCCGTAAGACGTGGATTACCTTTCAGAATGTCTCAATTCTGTTGCTGATTGCATTGGCACTGACCCCGGCCTTTAAGATGAAGTTCTGGAATATTGGTGGGGAAGGACAGGTACTGGTTGGAGGACTTGCATCCGCAGCCTGTATGATCTGCCTCGGAAATAAGCTGCCAAATGGTGTGGTAATCTTATGTATGATCGTGGCCAGTATTCTGGCAGGCGCCTGCTGGGGCTTCCTTCCGGCATTTTTTAAGGCAAAATGGAATACGAACGAAACTCTCTTTACACTGATGATGAATTATATTGCAACACAGCTTGTTGCCTTCTTTACAATTGTCTGGGAGGTACCGAAGGGCTCCGGCAAGATTGGTATTATTAATCAGAATACAAACATTGGCTGGCTTCCGCAGCTGTTCGGTTCGAAATATCTGCTTCCTATTGTGGTTGCGGTTATTGTAACCGTGTTTATGCATATTTATCTATGGTACAGCAAGCATGGATATGAGATCTGTGTCGTTGGTGAAAGTGAAAATACTGCGAAGTATGTTGGTATTAAGGTAGAAAAGGTAATTATCCGTACTATGATTTTATCCGGTGCAATCTGTGGTCTGGTTGGTCTTTTGCTGGTAGGTGGAATTAACCATACCGTAACGACCACCATTGCAGGAGGACAGGGCTTTACGGCCGTACTGGTATCCTGGATGTCCAAATTTAATCCGTTTACCATGATTTTCTCCAGTCTGCTGATTGTATTCATGGATCGTGGCGCCAGTGAAATATCAACAAACTTTGGACTGAATCATTCCTATTCCGATATTCTGACAGGAATTATCCTGTTCTTTATCATCGGATGTGAATTCTTTATTACCTACCGGCTTCAGTTCCGTAAGAAAACAGAAAAGGAGGAGCAGTAATCATGTGGAGCTTTTTACTTGCATTTATTCCCAGGGCAATCGTACAGGGTATTCCTCTTTTGTACGGAAGTACCGGTGAAATCATTACCGAAAAGTCCGGTAATTTAAATCTTGGAATTCCCGGTGTTATGTATGTTGGCGGTATCAGCGGTGTAATAGGATCCTTTATTTATGAGAGATCCCTGACAGATCCCTCTGCGGCAAATCCGGTACTGATTATTCTGATCCCGATGCTTTGCTGTCTGGCCGGTTCTCTGCTAATGGGACTGCTTTACTGCTTCCTTACCGTAACCTTAAGAGCAAACCAGAACGTAACCGGTCTTGCAATGACAACCTTTGGTGTAGGCTTTGGTAACTTCTTCGGCGGATCCCTGATCAAGCTGGTAGCCAGTGATGTTCCGTCTATTGCGCTTACTACAACAAGCAGCTATTTCAGTAAGTCTCTTCCTTTTGCAGGAAAGCTTGGCTGGTTTGGAAAACTGTTTTTGTCTTATGGATTTTTGGCATACCTGGCTATTATTATTGCATTTGTCGCTTCTTATGTGCTGAACCGGACACGTGTCGGACTTCATCTGCGTGCGGTAGGTGAAGGGCCGAATACCGCGGATGCAGCCGGTATCAATGTAACAAAGTATAAGTATATGGCAACCTGTATCGGATGTATGATAGCAGGACTTGGCGGTCTGTATTACGTTATGGATTATGCATGCGGTGTATGGTCGAATGATGCGTTTGGTGACAGGGGCTGGCTGGCCATAGCATTGGTTATTTTCACCATCTGGAGACCAAATGTAAGCGTTCTTGCATCCTTCCTGTTTGGTGGATTATACATTCTGTACCTGTATCTGCCTACCGGTATGGATCATATGGAAAATCAGGAATTATATAAGATGATTCCCTATGTAGTAACATTACTTGTACTGATTATTACCAGCATGCGCAGTAAGCGTGAAAATCAGCCGCCCGCAAGTCTGGGACTGGCTTATTTCCGTGAAGAGAGATAGCTGGTTCCATACAGAGAATACAGAGAGTCTGTACACTTTGAAATATCCAGAAAGATGCTATGAACCATAGACTATTTCGAGGAAGTATTGCGTAGAAGAGCAACCTCGTCCTCTGATAAGACACGATATGCACCCGGCTTAAGTGAGGTATCCAAAGATAAAGGTCCAAAGGATACGCGTTTGAGCCGGGTGACTTTATTGCAGGTTGCCTGAAGCATACGCTTTACCTGATGGAATCTGCCCTCACAGATGGAGAGATAGATGACATGGTCATCGTCGGTTGCTTCTGCTTTTGCAGGAAGGGTAAGTGCAGCTTCCCCGATGTTGACACCTGTTTCCAGGCGAAGAAGATCTTCTTTTGTTACGGATTTTTCGCAGGTGACAAGATAGGTTTTGTAAATTTCCTTTTTCGGGGAAATCAACTGATGGGATAGGGCTCCATCAGTTGTAAGAAGGAGCAATCCTTCCGTATCCTTGTCAAGCCTCCCTACCGGAAATAAATCCTTACGAAGTTCGGCAGGAAACAGGTCAAGAACGGTCTGTTCCCTGGGATCTTCTGTGGCACTGACACAGCCCATAGGCTTATTCAGCATATAGTAGCGGTTACCTGGAAGGCAAAGCTCCTTTCCTTTAAAGGTGATGGTATCTGCTGCCGGATCCACCTGAAAATCAGCACTTCGAACTGCCTGTCCGTTTACGAGAACAAGTCCTTTCTTCAGATCTGTTTTGACCTGGCTGCGGGAACCGGCACCGGCATTACTTAAAAATTTATCAATACGCATTATAAGACCTCTTTTCTGTCTGGCTGACAGGATGAAATGATACATCAATAAGTGGAAAAATTTTTTGGACACTCATATCATTATGATGCTGTGGGCAAAACTATATTTTGCTACTCATATCATTATGATGCTGTGGGCGAAACTATATTTTGCTACTCATATCATTATGATGCTGTGGGCAAAAGGTATTTTGTCCTTAAATTGATATCCACGAATTGCTCCGCTGCAAAGCAGCTCCCGCAATTCTCAAACATCATTATATAGGAAATTTTTTTCTGTGTATATATCGATCTGTTACTGTTAACACAGTCCTGCCCACTCCTGAACAAGCTCCACCAGACTCACCTTCGGTTTGCCAAGTGAACCTGTATGGTTCACACTAAGCTCGAAATAACCTCACTAAATGCTCTGCTTAAATCATGTTCTTACGCAGCCTGACAACAAGTAGCTGGCTGCGTAAGAACTGTAACGACATATTCACATATCAGCAGTTAGAACTTGTAGCCAGACACTTGCATCCAGAGCTTGCATCCAGAACTTGCATCCAGAGCTTGCAGTCAGACACTTGCATCCAGATACTTACTTTCAGGCTGTGCAACTGTCTTGTAAATGTAATTACTCTGAATTTGGACATATTACTGTGTCAAAATTAGTTTATGTCCAAAATTAAGAGAATAACATTGCGATAGGGGCTTATTTTGAGGTAAATTGGACATAAACAGAGTAAATGAAGTGATAATGTCCATAAATCAGGGAATTATTGGATATAAATGTGAAAACAAACCTCAATATGTCCAACAGGATCATGAAAAAGGGGATAGCAGAAAATGATGGAAGCAGACACAAATAAAATAAATGCAGTACAGGCAAAAGATCAAGATCCCAAAATCCAGACGCAGAAAACACAGGAAAAGAAAATACAAAGCCCCAAAATGCAGACACACATAACGCAGACACACATAATGCAGACACAGAAAATACGGGAAAAGAAAATGCAAAGCCCCAAAATCCAGACGCAAAAAACACAGGAAAAGAAAATACCAAGCCTCAAAACACAGACACAGAAAATACAGGAGAAGAAAATGCAAAGTCAGAAAATGCAAGTACAGAAAATACAGCAGTGTAAAGAACAAAAGCAGAAAGTAAGGCGTCTTGCAGGACTTGACACGATTCGGGGAATCACCTTATTAAGCATGATGCTCTATCATACCTGTTGGGATCTGGTGTTTCTGTTTGGAAAGAAGATCCCTGGATATAGCGGACTTGGAGGATATGTATGGCAGCAGAGCATCTGTTGGACGTTTATTCTCTTGGCCGGCTTCTGCTGGTCGTTGGGGTCTCATCATCTTAAAAGAGGGTTGATCGTATTTGGATCAGGAATTCTGATTACGTTCGTTACCTTACTGGTAATGCCGGAAAGCAGAGTCATATTTGGCGTGCTTACCCTGATTGGAAGCTGCATGCTTCTGCTGATCCCCATGGAAAAGCTTCTGCTGAAGCTACGCGCGGAAATCGGTCTTGCAGGGAGTTTTCTGTTGTTTCTTCTTTTTCGAAATGTAAATACAGGTTATCTGGGATTCGGAAATTGGAATATACTTAAATTGCCGGATGGCTTTTATGAAAATTTGTTCACCACCTATCTTGGATTTCCACAGAAAGGATTTTTTTCGGCGGACTATTTTTCACTGCTTCCGTGGTTCTTCCTGTTTCTTACAGGATTTTATCTCTATCAGCTCGTACAGAAAAACCACATGATGGAAAAACTGTTTTCATGGAGAGTTCCGGGTTTTGATGTGATAGGAAGACATTCACTGCTGATTTATTTATTGCATCAGCCTGCGGTGTTTGGGATTTCATGGATGCTTTTTCAAATATAATTTCAGAATGACTGTTGCCATTTTAAGTATGAATTAAGCTTCCTGTATAATTCAAAGTGCAGAGAGTAAGTGATTTTACAAAAATAGATACCAGGGTTAAGCTTCATTGCTGACCGGCCAGTTAGCAAATAAGCAGAATAAAGAAGGTATCTACAAATGAATTTTACACAAAATAAGAATGAATTTGCACTTGAAGATGAATTTGCGGGAATTCTTTGACAGATACACAGACATGTTGTATATTTTTAAAGATATAAATAAAACGAAAGCTGAGTCTGCAGCAGTTTTATGAGTGGATTCAGAATAGTTATGAACATTTGCATATCCAGAAAGGATAGAGTGACAAAATATGTTTTTAGATGCTTTAACAGATACATTCATTGATGGAATCAAGATTCTTCCCTTCTTATTTGTGACCTATGTGTTGATGGAATATATTGAGCATAAAGCAGGCAGTAAGGCAGAGCGTTTCGTGAAGAAGTCCGGCCGGCTCGGTCCTGTCGTGGGAAGTATTTTAGGAGTGGTTCCCCAGTGTGGATTTTCAGCAGCTGCAGCGAACTTTTATGCGGGAAGAATTATTACACTGGGAACATTGATTTCGATTTTCCTGTCCACATCGGATGAAATGCTGCCGATTCTGATTTCAGAGAAAGTATCTCCGGTATTGATTTTCCAGATATTGGGAATGAAGATAGTGATTGGTATGATTGCAGGATTTGTAATTGATCTGATTCTGCATCGTAAGGGAAAAGAAGAGAGCGAAATGCGCATTGAACATATGTGTGACCATGAGCACTGTCATTGTGATGAACAGAATATTTTTAAGTCCGCGCTCGTTCATACCTTACAGATCTTTACTTTTATTGTGGTGATTTCTTTTGCACTCAATATCCTGATTGCTATTGTAGGAGAGGATAAGCTCGGAAGCTTTATGACCTCTGTCCCGGCTCTCGGCATTCTGCTTTCGGGACTCATTGGGCTGATTCCGAACTGTGCGGCCTCTGTCGTGATCACACAGCTTTATCTGGAGGGACTGCTTACTATGGGATCTATGATGGCAGGACTTCTTGTGGGATCCGGAATCGGACTGCTTGTGTTGTTCCGTGTGAATGAGGATATGAAGGAAAATTTGAAGATTACGACCATGCTCTATGTAATTGGTATTGCATGCGGATTTCTGATTGATCTCATTTTATGATGCCAGGGTCAAAAGGTCTAAAAACACATGAGCTTGCTCATAGGTGGTTGAAAGACCTTGGGACCCGCTCCGATATGAGCATAAAAGTGGGATGCTAATCCCACGATATGCGAATATTGAATAGGATTGTGGGAGTGCAAAGCACGGAACAATCCGTAGGCATCATAGTTGGGAGCTTTTGATCCCCGACATCATTTTATAAAGAATGGCTCGGAATAGTTTCAAATATAATAAATACCGGCAGCTTATGAATGAGAAGGGATGAACTGTTACAGAATATGGTAAAATGAAAACCCGGCACCTGCGTATACAGGATGCCGGGTTTCGTATAGGGAAAAAGGAAGAAGTTATAAGCTTTTGTAATTGGCCTTCACAATATCCTGTGCAGGCTTTCCATAAATATCATATCCACTGTGGGAGGCTGCCTTGTCTAATGGGTATTGTTTACCTGCCCAGTCCCATAAGCAGAAGCCCTGAATCCAGGGACGCTTGCGGCAGGCCTCGAACATGGAGACATACCAGTTCTTCTGTTCGTCCAGATCGACCTCACCACGTACAGTCCAGTCGTTCGGTGCCTTGGAGGAACCGTGGGTGGACATACAACCGCATTCTGCGAAGAAGAAAGGTTTGTCGAATTTCTTTACAACAGCTTCAATGCGGTCAAGCTCCTGTTCCCAGCGGTCGGGAGGATAATATCCGCTGGAGGAGATGGCGTCCACACAATCCCACCAGTCCACGTTGTGTTCCTGATATTTATCGGTATTATAGGTAATCATACCATGATATACCTTACGGATCTCGGCGATGAGCTGACGCCATTCGGCACTTCTTCGCTGGGACATTACCATCTCACAGCCGGGACTGAAAATTTCACATTTGGTTTTTTCGGCAATTTCAGCAAAGTGAAGCTGAAATTCCGTATAGGATGCAAACCACTTGCTCCATTTGGGCTCACAGGGAACATCCTCATCAAAAAAATTAATATGTGCACGCCAGGTACCGTTCTTACAATTTACAGTGGGCTTTAAGAAAACATGCAATCCTTCTTTATGAATATGATTAATCATACTGATCAGTTCCTTGTCAGAAACAGTTATATCAGAGGTAAAATCAATTTCTTCAGACTGTGGAGTTTCCTGAAGCGCATTTGGAACCAGTACAATATAATTGGCGCCTGTTCCTTCTATCAGATTTTTTAAACTGTTCTTAGCTTCCTTGCTGCTAAGACTTCCTTTGGGAGAAAAAGGGGAGAAGGTTATTCCTTTAATAAATTCCATAGCAGATTCCTTCCAAATTAATAATTAAGCTATAAAGATGTTAAGTGATAAAGGGTTAAGTTATAAAACTCTTTCATTACTATAAAACTATAGCACTGCCAATAAATATCCGCTATAATATAGTTGCGCAAAAATTGTATAAATCTATTTGTAAGAGGTTTGTGATGCAATACTTATTTGAATACAGTGATAAATTAAAATCACCTTACGAAGCTTTTTTTTATGATACCTCCTGTATGCCGTTTCCGATCCGCTCCCACTGGCATTATTTTATGGAAATGATTCTGATGGTAGAGGGAACCGGGCTGATCGATTGCAACGGACGGACTTATGTGGTTGAACCCGGGGATCTGATGATCTTCCCTCCGGAAGCGCTGCATGCTGTTTATACGGCAACCAATTTTGACCTGAAATATGAAGTCATTAAATTTGACATCAGTAAGCTATATACCGAGAACAGCTATTCACCTGAGTTGAAAATGATTCTTGAAAGCATCAATAAGAGTCCGGAAGTGGAACTTTGTTTTAAGGAAGAAAGGATCCGGGACTGGAGGACAAGGGAAATCTTTTGCAGATGCCGGGAGGAGATTCAGAAGAAGCAGTTTGGCTATGATATTGTGATTCACAGCCTGATTTCTTCGCTGATCGTCCAGATGGTACGGGTCTGGTGTGAGAATGGATTTAATACCGATGTGGCGATGACGATGAATCTTGAGACGGATTCCATCCGTGGAATTACCTCCTATATTGATGCACATATCGGAGAGCAGATCCGGGTAGAAGATCTGGCGGATATGTGTAACATGAGTTATTCCTATTTTGCAAAGAATTTTAAGCAGTATTATGGAAGATCCTGTAAGGAATACATTGAATTTATCCGGATTAACAAGGTGGAGGATCTTTTGCTGTTCACAGACTTTGATTTAAGCTATATCAGCCAGGAAACCGGTTTTTCCGACAGCAGTCATCTGATTAAGATTTTCCGCAAATGGAAGGGTGTAACCCCAAAGCAGTTTAAGAAGAATCACGGGAAATAAAGACCGTAGGATTTGTTGTTGTTGGCAACAGGTGATATAATGAACATACAGGGAAATAATAATTCCGTGGGGGGTTTACTTATGAGTGGGAATGATTTAAATCTGCCGGAGTGCAGTACACAGGAAAAGGATGATCTGACCAAGCTGTATACACGATATGCAGCAAGAGAACGGATTTTGGAACGGCTTCTTAAGAATGCGGATGAGCAGGGGGTACTTTTGCTGATTGATCTGGATGATTTCTGCAGGATTAATCAGCAGTATGGGCAGACCTATGCCGATTCTGTGCTGAAGCAGGTTGGAAGCCAGATACATACAAACTTTATGGTCAAGGATATTGTTGCACGGATGGCATTTGATATTTTTCTGGTTTATTGTCCGGAGTTAAGTGATACCGGAAAGGTTGAAAAGCTTATCCGAAGGTTGAAGGATCGTCTGGAAAAGTATATACAGCTTCGGGATGAAAGTGTGATCCGGTTCAGTGCAGGTGCAGCAGTGTTCCCGAAGGACGGAGGAGATCTGGATACTCTTTATGCCCATGCAGATTCTGCTTTGTGGACTGCGAAGAGACATGGTAAAAACAGACTGTACTTTTACGATGGTGAGCAGACGGATGCCGATTACCGGGGACAGACCTACCGGAAGGTCAGTGAACAGGATAAGCTTATGATAACCGGAGATCAATCCGTCACCCGGATCAATCGTGAATTATTTGATTTTTGTTTTGATGTTCTGTGCCGGGAAAAGAATCTGCAGCAGGCTCTCTATCTGGTGTTTGAGGAGGTCTGCCGCTATTTTGGATTTGACCGGTGTATTCTGCGTGAATATGACACACTTGCACTGGTAATGCGTGTTACCAATAAATGGGTCCGGGAGGACGATGGCGATGATGCTTCTATCATTGAAACCTTTGGGACAGCCGACCTGTCGGCAGAAAGCAAAGCTCCTGATTATTACCTGATACAGAATGGACATTCCAAGTATAAAGATTATACCGAAGAATTCAGCAAATTATCCAGAATCCCATTTTCCTGTATTGTGTTTCCTTTGTGGGAGGGTGATGTAATGCGTTTTGCCATCACCTATGAGATTTGGGAAAAGCGTTCATTTACAGAGGCAGAAATCTTTACTCTTCGCAGCATTACGAAAATGCTGTCCAGTTTTATTCTGCGTTTCCAGACCAAGACAGAGCTTGAAAATGAGTACAGGATCGGGCGTATGGCAATGGAAGCACAGAAAATTGACTATTATGTATCCAATCTGCACACCCATGAAATATATTATTTAAGTCCGTCCATGCGTGAGACATATAAGGATCTTCCGAAAGACATCAAGTGTTATGAGGTGATGTTCCGGAGGGATACACCGTGTGAAAACTGTCCGATGGAAGCCTGCAGGCCGGATATGGAGGAAAACACGGTTGAGTATTATGATATTGATGAGGATAACAGCTATACGATTACGGCAACCAGAATTCATGATACCGGATTTGAAGATGATTTTGTAATCTGTAAATCTGATGTGACATCTTATATGCAGAGGGTGAAGGGAATAGACCGGCTGACCGGTGTGATGAGTTATGAAAAGTTCCGCATGGAGGCACTAAGACTTCTGAAACGTAAGAAAAAAGGTTTTGTGCTGGTTTTCCTTGGAATACAGGATTTTGCAAGAATCAATGATGAGTACGGGTATGTTACCGGAGATGAAGTGTTAAAGGTCCTTGCGGAAATGATTCAGCGGGATCTGTCAGAGGGAGATCTGTTTTGCCGGGTAAAGGGAGATGATTTTATTATTATCATGAATTCATGCCCGGCAGAGACAATTTCACGCAGGGTTCATTATTATACAGATGAACTTACTATGCATTTCAGACGCAGCTATGCAGGGATAGCCATCAATTGCTTTGGTGGTATTTATGCGATCTCTCCGGAAGAAACGGATATCAACCGTTCGATTGATAAAGCAATGAAGGCACGGAATATGGCAAAATTAAATTTTTACGAGACAAGTGGAATTTACGTGTATACAAGAGAATTTGAGACTCGTGAAAATGAAAAGGAAGCCATGAACCGGATTATGAAGGATGCATTGGAGAATGGGGGCTTTTGTGTCTATTTTCAGTCAAAGGTGGATATTACTACCGGAAAGATCAGTGGTGCGGAAGCATTGGTTCGTCTGAAGGATAAGGATGGTAAACTGGTTCCGCCGGGAAAGTTTGTTCCACTTGCCGAAGAGACCGGTATGATTGTGGAGATTGACCAGTTTGTATATGAAGAGACCTTCCGGCTGATTCACAAATGGCTGCAGGAAGGAAAGAAGGTTCCGGTGATTTCAGTGAATCTGTCCCGTCTGCATCTGATGGACGATCAGCTTCCGGAACATATGGAGGCTTTGTGTGAAGTGTACGATTTACGTCCGGAGCAGATTGAGCTGGAGATTACCGAGAGTGTTTTCTTCCAGGATGCGGATCGTCTGATTGATATGATTAAGCGGTTAAAGGCCGTGGGGTTTGTGATTTCCATGGATGATTTTGGTGCTGGATACTCGACACTTAACTTTATGAAATCCCTGCCGGTTGATATTATTAAGATTGATGGCGGATTTTTTATGAAAAATAAGATGGATGATAAGAACAAGGCAGTTATCTCTGCAATTATGCAGCTTTCCAATAATCTGCACTTTAAGACGGTTTCCGAAGGCGTGGAGACGGACGAGCAGGTGGAATTTATTAAAGAACAGGGCGGAAAGTATGTGCAGGGATATTATTTCTATAAGCCGTTGCCGCCGGAAGAGTTTGAGGGACTGCTGGAGGAGAAGAGGAAAGGTGGTGCATGCTTGTGAGCAATGAGCCATGCCGGAAGCCTGGAGGCGAGGTGGTGCTTGGTTGTGGGCAATGAGCCATGCCGGAAGCCTGGAGGCGAGGTGGTGCTTGGTTGAGAGCAATGAGCCATGCCGGAAGCTCGCAGGCAAGCTGCTTCGCTTCTGCGGCATTCGCCGTATTAAAAATAAAAAGAGAACATTCCTAGGTGAGCGAGCTCCCCGGAATGTTCTTTTTTATTTTTAGCATGGCTCATTGCTCGCAAAAAAAGCACCATCCCCAAGGCTCCTGTGTCCTCAAAAATGGTACTTGCAGTGGACCGCCAGGGGTTCGAACCCTGGACACCCTGATTAAGAGTCAGGTGCTCTACCAACTGAGCTAGCGGTCCGTATCTTTTGTTGTTTTAATACTTCATTTGCAACGCAAGTGTTATTATAGTATAATGCCTTTTGAAATGCAAGTACTTTTTTAAAAATTTTTTAAGAAATTTTAATTGTGCCCGAAAACAGCGAAAAATCGGGCAGTCAGGAGCATATGATGATATTTGAAACTCATGCACATTATGATGATCCGGCCTTTGATGAGGACAGGGAATCGCTTTTGCTGAAACTTCAGGAGGAAGGAATTACGAGAGTGGTTAACGTTACAGCCAGCCTGAAGGGGTGTCGGGACAGCCTGGATCTTGCGAAGAAGTATGATTTTATTTATGCATCCATCGGGGTGCACCCTTCCGATACAGGGGAACTGACAGATGACGATCTGGCTTTCATGGAGAAGCTCTGCAGAGAGGAAGCACTGCAGCAGGGGGGAAAGGTTGTTGCAGTCGGTGAGATTGGCCTTGATTATTACTGGAACGAGCCGGATCGGGAGATTCAGAAGAAATGGTTTGAAACGCAGATGGAAATGGCGCGACGGACACATCTGCCATTGATTATTCATTCGAGGGATGCTGCTAAGGATACCGTAGATCTTATGCAGGAGCATCATGCCGGGGAAATCGGGGGAATCGTACACTGTTATTCCTATTCCGTGGAGCTGGCACGTACCTTTCTTGATATGGGGTTTTATTTTGGAATTGGCGGAGTTGTTACTTTTGGCAATGGAAGAAAGCTTGCAGAAGTGGTAAAATATCTTCCGTTAGAGAAAATTGTTCTCGAAACAGACAGTCCGTATCTTTCTCCGGTTCCGAACAGGGGAAAGCGGAATTCCTCTTTAAACCTTCCCTATGTGGCAGGAAAGATAGCAGAATTAAAGGAAATCACTCCGGAGCAGGTTATGCAGGTGACATTTGCCAATGCAGAACAGGTTTACGGATTTCAGAAAAAGAAACAGTAACAGGAGAAAATGCATGCCGACATTAGGAAATCCTACAGGAACGATTGAAATTTTAAAAAAATATAACTTTAATTTCCAGAAACGGTTCGGGCAGAACTTTCTGATTGACAGTCATATTCTGGAAAAAATTGTGGAATCCGCAGAAATTACGAAGGAGGACTGCGTACTGGAAATCGGACCGGGAATCGGAACAATGACACAGTATCTGGCAGAAAGTGCCGGTCAGGTCATTGCGGTTGAGATTGATAAGTCCCTGATTCCGATTCTGGAAGATACCCTGTCTCCTTATGACAATGTGACCGTGATCAATGAGGATATCCTGAAGGTGGACATTCAGAAGCTTGTGGAGGAGCAAAACGCAGGAAAGCCAATCAAGGTTGTGGCAAATCTCCCCTACTATATCACGACACCGATTATCATGGGTCTGTTTGAGAGCCATGTTCCGCTTGACAGCATTACGATTATGGTGCAGAAGGAGGTGGCGGACCGGATGCAGGTAGGTCCCGGAACAAAGGATTATGGTGCCCTGTCACTCGCGGTGCAGTATTATGCAAAGCCGGAGATCGTGGCTTATGTCTCTCCCGGCTGCTTCATTCCGAAGCCCAATGTGGGAAGTGCAGTCATCCGGCTGAAACGATATGACAGGCCGCCTGTTGAGGTAAGAGACGAGGCATTCTTATTCCGCCTGATCCGGGCGGCTTTTAACCAGAGAAGGAAAACACTGGCAAATGGAATCGGTAACGCCGGGGATATCCCCTGCGGCCGGGAGCAGGCACAGGAAGCCCTTAAAAAGCTTGGATTTTCGCCGTCTGTCCGGGGGGAAGCACTGACCTTACAGGAATTTGCACTGCTTTCCAACGAAATTTACTACAAGATCTATGGGTAATGTTGGAAGAACCTGCCTATATCTTGTTCTTTTTTGCGTTTTATTTTTGACATCTTATACCCCGTATGGTAAACTGATAACGTAACTATGTATGCCTTTTCGCAGAGAAATATAGAGGTGACTACCTTGGATAAATATGAATACAAAGTACGTGCAGATGAGATTAAATCCTTAATTTCAGAAGGCGAATACGAGGAAGCGGTTAAAATCGCAGATTCCATTGACTGGCGCAGGGTAAAAAGTGTCATGATGCTCTGTACCATCAGTGATTTATATAAAATCAACCGGAGATATGAAGACAGCAGGAATATTCTTCTTCTGGCCTATGAGAAGCAGAAGGGCCGGCTGATCGTATATTCCCTTTGTGAGTTATCTATTAAGCTTGGAGAATACGTTCAGGCGATTGAATACTACAAGGAATTTGTCCAGCTTGCACCGAAGGACAGCGGCAGATATATTCTGCAGTATAAGCTGTATGAAGCACAGGATGTAAGCCTGGAGGAGAGGATTGAGGTTCTTGAAGAATTAAAACGCCATGATTACCGTGAAAAATGGGCCTACGAGCTGGCTTATCTTTACCACAGGGTAGGTCTTGAAAGTAAATGCATTGAAGAGTGCGATGAGATGATTCTGTGGTTTGGGGAAGGCAGATATGTTCTTAAGGCATATGAGCTTAAGATGCTGCATACACATTTAACACCGGAGCAGCAACAGAAGTACGAGGAATTGAAGAACCATAATGGAATGCGTGCTTCAGACTTTGCCGTAGATCAGGCAGCTGTGCGTGAGGAGGCAAAGTATGAAACCGAGGACGAGAGCGATGATGAATACAGTCGTCAGATGAATCAGCTGACAGACGATACGAAGCAGATTCCGAAGACGGAACAGGCTTCTTCAGAGGAAGATGATCTGGATATTCAGGTGAAACCGGTTGATGTCAGCCAGTACAATACGATTAATCTACAGAAGGAGCTTGCAGAGAGTATGCGGGAGCTTCTGGAGAATAAAACCGGAGACATGCCGGCAGGTGAAGTGAATGATCTGATGATGACACAGATGTATGCACCGGTAGATCATACAGAGGGTGCGGATGAATCCGCACAGACAGATGCGGCTGCGGATAACGAAATGATCCGGATACCTGATATGCAGCCGGTTGAACCGCAGATGGAACAGACAATAGCCGCAGAAGGATCTGTAGCAGAGGTTCAGGAAGCAGAAGTACAGGAAGCCCCTGTACAGGAGACAGCTCCGACAGAAGCAACAGAGCAGACCATAGAGGAAGTGCAGGAAAAGGTACAGCCGGTTCTGCGTCAGGATACCGATGAGATGAAGCTGATCACGGATGAAGACCTCAAACAGGCAGATGAGGAAGTGTTTTTTGGCAATACTTCCGAAGTGAACGTGCAGGATGTGGTTTCCGAGCTTGCCGAGAAAAATGCGGACCGTACCGCTTTCCGTCCGGTGGAGGAAGAACAGGAAGAGGTCACACCGGGAGTTACGCCTGCTTCAATGGATGCGATGTCCAATACGGGTGTGATCCGCACCTTTAATAAAAAATCCGGGTACGATGATATGCTTTCCCAGGAATATGACGGACAGATCAGTCTGGTGGTGCCGGAATCCGAACAGGTAGAGAAGCAGATTACCGGACAGCTCAGCATCGAGGATGTGATGGCGGAATGGGAGCGGATGAAGAAGGAGAATGAGGAAAGACGTCTCAAGGAAATCCGTGAACGTGTGCGTAAGCAGACGGACAACCTGTTTGCCGATTTTGATGAGTCTACGAAATCCGGACTTCTGGAAGAGCTGGAAAATGCCATGGTAACTGCGGCCATGAAGGAAGAAAAGCTTCGTGCCGATAAGGAAAAGCCGAAGGTTGTCAAGGTTTCCGATATTGAGAAGCAGCGGGAAGAAAAGGAAGCTCATCCACAGCAGAAGGAAGAGGTAAAACCGCAGCCTGTGGAGGAACCGGAAGAAATCATCGAAGAATCTGTGGATGAAGTGATGGAAGAGCTGCCGGTGACAGAACCGGTTATGGGAGAAGTACAGGATTCTGTTCCGGACGAACTGGTTGAGGATGCCGAGATCATCGATGAGGAAGAGGAAGCTGCGGAGGAATCCGGGGAAGAAATTGTCGAAGAGGCCGCAGAGGAAGTAACGGAAGAAGCTGCCGGGGTAGAAACGACAGAGGAGAATCCGGAGGAAGAAGCAGCAGAAGAACCGGAAGAGCCGAAGAAGATGCCTCTCCGCAGAAAGAAGAAAAAGGTACAGCAGAATTTTGATGAAACACAGAATATTGTGTTAGAGTTTGATGATATACCGGAAATGATGAAAAAAGTTCCGGCACAGGCAGCACAGGCTAAGAAGCTTAGGGCACCAAGAGAGATTAAGAAGGAGGACGAGCCGGTACAAACGACTGGGGAAGTGATCTCCTCTACAGAAAAGGGGCGCGAACTGACAGAGCAGGAAAGAGAAGAGTTTGCTCCGTTTATCCATCATCGCCGGACACGCCGTCAGATTGCGGAGGTCATCGATAACATCAGCCTTGCTTCCTACACTGGCAATGTTGTCGTCACCGGTGAAGAGGGAACGGAATCTACTGCTTTTGCAAAGCTCCTGATTAAGGATGTGCAGTCCAATGACAGTAATTTCTCCGGTAAGGTTGCGAAGATCTCCGGATCAGTTCTGAACAAGAAGGATATTGCAGAGACGTTAAATAAGCTGGCAAACGGTGCACTGATCGTGGAGGATGCCGCAGCACTTAAGAAACCTTCTGTGGATGTTCTGCTTCGTGAGATGAATCAGGAGGAAAAGGGGCTGATTCTGGTTCTGGAGGATACTAAGAACCGGATGGACGTATTCCTTGCCAAGAATAAGGACTTACAGGAAGTATTTAATTTAAGAGTGGATCTGGAAGCACTGGATGACCAGACGCTTGTGAAATACGCAAGAAAATACGCTTTAGAGCAGGAATACTCGATTGATGATCTTGGAATTCTGGCGTTGCATACGAGAATTGCCGATCTGCAGACCGGTGATCATGAGGTAACGCTTTCCGAGATTGAAGAGCTTGTGGATGAAGCAATTTATTATGCGGATAAGAAGACGCCAAAGCATTTCTTTGATGTTTTATTTGGAAATCGATATGATGATGAGGATATGATCATTTTAAGAGAAAAAGATTTCATGCATTACTAGAGAAAGGTGTGTAGAGGTATGGCAGAAAAGAAAAAGAAGCCAACAGTCTTCATTTCCCAGGATGACCAGTATCTGTTTGCACAGGGGACTCATTATGATATTTATGAGAAGCTGGGGGCACATCCTTCCTGTGAAGACGGAGAAGAGGGAATGTTCTTTGCAGTTTGGGCTCCAAACGCAAAGCAGGTCTATGTGATCGGGGAATTTAACGACTGGAATGAGAGTGCAACTCCAATGACGAAGCTGGGACCGGGAGGAATTTATTCTGTATTTGTTAAAGGAGTCGGAACGGGGGTATTGTACAAGTATCTGATTATTACGCAGGAAGGGGAGAAGCTGTATAAGGCAGATCCATTTGCAAACAGTGCAGAATTACGTCCGGGAACAGCGTCAAGAACAACGGATCTGACAAAGTTCCGCTGGACAGATACCACGTGGATGAAGGAACGTGATCTGAAGGATTATAATAAAGAGCCAATGGCAATTTATGAGTGTCATATTGGTTCCTGGATGCGTCATCCACGTCCGGAAGAGCAGGGATTCTACAATTATCGTGAGTTTGCAGACCGCATTGTGGAATACCTGACAGAAATGAAATATACTCATATTGAATTGATGGGAATTGCTGAGCATCCGTTTGATGGATCCTGGGGTTATCAGGTGACCGGATACTATGCACCAACTTCCCGTTACGGAACGCCGGATGATTTCATGTATCTCATCAATCAGCTGCATAAGCATCACATCGGTGTAATTCTGGATTGGGTTCCGGCTCACTTTGCAACCGATGCCCATGGACTTGGACGGTTTGATGGAGAATGTATTTTTGAACATCCGGATCCGCGTCTTGGAGAACATCCGGATTGGGGAACCAAGATTTTTAATTACGGAAAGACGGAAGTAAAGAACTTCCTGATTGCCAATGTATTATTCTGGATCCGTAAGTTCCATGTTGATGGAATCCGTGTTGATGCGGTTGCATCCATGCTTTATCTCGATTATGGAAAGAAAGAGGGGCAGTGGGTTCCCAACAAATATGGGGATAACAAGAATCTGGAAGCTATTGAATTCTTTAAGCATCTGAATTCCGTTGTCCGTGGAACGTATCCAGGATTCCTTACAATTGCGGAGGAATCTACCGCCTGGCCCAAGGTGACCGGTAAGATAGAAGACGGTGGACTTGATTTTTCCTTTAAGTGGAACATGGGATGGATGCATGATTTCTGCGAATATATGAAGCTGGATCCGTATTTCCGTAAGGATAACCACTATGCCATGACGTTTGCCATGACCTATAATGACAGTGAGAATTATATTCTTCCCCTGTCACATGATGAGGTCGTTCATCTGAAGTGCTCCATGGTCAATAAGATGCCCGGATATAAGACGGACAAATATGCGAATCTCCGTGCGGGCTATGCATATATGCTTGGTCATTCCGGTAAGAAGCTTCTGTTCATGGGACAGGACTTTGGACAGGAAAGAGAGTGGAGTGAAGCAAGAGAGCTTGACTGGTTCCTTCTTCAGGAGGATCTGAACAGGGGACTTCATGATTATGTGAAGAATTTACTGGAGCTTTACAACAAATATCCGTGCCTGTATGAGATTGATAACAGCTGGGACGGATTTGAATGGCTGAATTGTGATGATAAGGACAGAAGTACATACAGCTTTTTCCGTAAGGCATCCAATGGTAAGAATAACCTTATGTTTATCATTAATATGACTCCGATGAAATGGGAGAATTACAAGGTCGGTGTTCCGAAGAAAAAGAAATATAAGCTTTTGTTAAACAGTGATGATGTCCGGTTTGGAGGACAGGGTATGGAAGTACCTGCGGAAATTACTTCAGTAAAGGAAAGCTGTGATTACCGTAATTACAGCCTGACCCTGGATCTGCCTCCGTACAGTGCGCTGATCTTTGTGTTTTAGGTCATCTGCCCGGTTTATTTTTAAATCAGGGAAATGGTTAAGAAATCAAAATAATATGCCGAAATAAAGGGTGAATGTGAAAGCATTCGCCCTTATTTTTAACTTTATAGAAAATTCCGCCGGAATTTTCTATAAAGCAAAAAGCTCCGCACGGATGCGCAGCTCGCGGAGAAGAAATTAGTTGCTTTGCAACACCGCTCGCGCGCGAAGAGTTCGCGAGCGAACTCTTTATTTTATATTATTTTTTTAGGAGATTTACTCTATGAACGTTTATTTTCCTTCTGCGGAAACGGATTCCGCAAAGCAGAGTATAAATGTTGACAGAGCCACAACTGCATATCGTACTTCCCCCCGGAACGCAGAACGGGTAGGAAGAAGTTCATTTGCATTAGACATTTCTGGCACAGTTACGGATAACAGCGCTTACGCAGGTCACGGAAGGACCGCAGAAGAGGTTATGCGGATGGCGGGACAAGAGGATACCAAGGCTCGTCGTGACTATATGGCAGTAATGTCTAATTGTATGTCCGATGAAGATTTTGCGAAGCTGCAAGAGGAAGGCTTTCATCCGGGAAGTACGGAAATTGACACGGTTGTGACCATTGTCGATCGTATAAAAGCAGCACTTGTAAAGGGTGGAACAGAGGTTGTCGGGTATACGGATACCTTAAGTGATGAAGAGCTCTGTAAGATTACGGGTTCGGAAAGCTTTGCCAATGAACTCAAAAATCAGTTCCATGACCGTGACATTCCACTGACCGAAGAGAATGTGCAGGCCATAACCGATACCTATGAACAGATTAAGAATATTTCGAAGCTTTCGGAGGGTTCCGAGAAATACATGGTGGAAAACCGGATGGAACCTACGCCGGAGGCTCTCTATACTGCACAGTACTCTGCACCGCAGGAGGGCAGCCGTCAGGGTACAGGCTATTATGCCGATGGAACCGTGAACGGGTATTATGCGAAGAAGCCGGAGCAGATTGATCTGGAAGCACTGCTTCCACAGATCGTAAAGGTGATTGAAGATGCCGGACTGGAGGTGTCCGAAGAGACCATCGGGCAGGCACAATGGCTGATTGAAAAGGGAATTCCGCTGGATGAAGAAGCCATGCAGCGCTTACATAAGCTTGAAACGATTGAATTTCCGATCCGCATGGAGAACTATCTGAACAGTGCGACCGCAGCGATTGCAGATGGTATTCCGGTGAAGAAGGCAGACCTCACCCGTAGGGAAACTTATTTGGAGGAAATCCGTGGTAAGCGTCAGCTGGAAGAGACCAGACTCCAGATGTCCTTTGAAGCAAATCTGAAATTATTGCGAAGCGGATATCAGTTAGATACTGCTCCGGTCGAAGAAACTGTGAAGCTCTTAAAGCAGCTTGAGGATCAGTTATCCTTAAGTCTGACAGGGGAAGAGGATGTGGTTCAGGCCAAGGAAAAATTATCTTTGTTTGATCAGTCCATGGAGCTCATCCAGAGTATCCGTACCGCACCGGTTTCCTTCGTGGAACAGATTGAACCTAAGGATACGTTAAAGGAGATCGCAGATACCGGTAAGGCACAGCGCCGTGCCTGTGAAAAGGCGTCCCGAAGCTACGAAGAGCTGATGACCGCACCGAGAAAGGATCTGGGAGATCAGATTGCGAAGGCCTTCCGGAATGTGGATGATCTTCTTGAAGAACGCAACCTTGCAATAACTGAGGAAAACCGCAGAGCAGTCCGTATCCTTGGTTATAACCAGATGGAAATCAGTGAAGAGAACATTACGAAGGTCAAGGAAAAGGATACATTGCTGACCGGAGTCATCCGCGAGATGAAGCCGGGCCGGGTATTACAGATGATCCGTAAGGGCGTGAATCCCATTTCCATGAAATTAGAGGATCTGGATACATTTTTAAAAGAAAATAAAGATACCGCAGATGATATGGAATCCTACAGCAAGTTCTTATACAGGCTGGAACAGGATCATGACATTACCGAAGAGGAGCGCAGCGCATACATCGGTATTTACCGTCTGATGCATCAGATTGAAAAGAACGATGCAGCTCCCCTGGGAGCAGCCATGCAGGCAGATATGGAGCTGACACTTGAAAATCTGCTCACTGCACTGCGGAGCACGAAAAAGGAAGCCTCCAGGAAGCTGGATTACCGGGTGGACGATCACTTTGGCGGTGTAACCGCGAAGGAAAGTGCCATTGAATCTATCACTTCACAGATCGAAAAAGGTTATGCGGGGGATACCGCAGATCTTTATACGCTTCTGGATCAGGCAGGAAGTGAGGAAGCACAGAAGGAATATGAGCAGGAGCTTTATGCGGAAATAAGAGAGGCTTATAAGGCAGAAGAAGATGTAATGCAGCAGTTAAGTGATTATGCACAGCCTATTACTGCAGATCATCTGATGGCAATGGATACCCTGTTAAACGCATCTGCGGAAAGCTTCCGGAAGATGAATGAGCTTCTGAAAAATAAGAATGAAAAACAGAATTTCATCGCAAAGCATGGCGAAGAAATCCTGCGCCATATGAACAGCCGGGAAGAAACGGTACAGACCTACGAGAAAATGACCGGAGAGATTCAGGATACGTTCGAACAGGAAGCCTTTGATCCGCAACAGGACGGTATCCGGTATTCCTCAGACATTCGCAGCATGACCGGATTTTATAAGCAGCTGGGTCTGATGAAGTCTCTGGCAAGAGAAGAGAATTATGAGATCCCGATTGAAATTGATGGATCGCTTACCGCGATTAATCTGAAGGTGATCCATAATGAACAGGAAGAGGGAAGAGTAGCAATTACATTTACCTCGGAGCCTTTTGGAAAGACGGCTGCAGAATTCAGGCTGACGGAACAGGGACTGAGTGGTTACTGTACCTGTGAGAAGGAAGCAGGAAAAGCACTTTTAGAAGAGAATAAGGCAGAATGGCAGGAGCAGCTTGTTAAGGAAGGGATCCAACCGGGTGCTGTTTATTTTACAAACACGAATGGCTTAAATCTTAAGGATTTTAATAAAAACCAGACGAAGGAACAAAAATCAGGAAGCAAAGCAGACTCCGTACAGCTCTATCGGGCAGCGAAAGCATTTATTGCATTTGTCAGACAGACCGGGGATACAGAAAGGAAGAGCATATGAGAATTAATTTTAACGCATCAGCAGTCATTGCAAATAACGCATTAAACCGGAACGATAACCGTCTGCAGGATTCCCTTGCAAGATTATCCTCCGGATTAAAGGTAGTCAATGCGAAGGATAATCCTTCGGGACTTGCCATGTCCAAGAAAATGAATGCGCAGATCAAGGGGCTTGATCAGGCAGGTGACAATGCCGGAGATGGCGTTTCCATCATTGAAATTGCAGATGGTGCGATGTCCGAAATGCATGATATTTTGCAGCGGATCAATGAGCTGGCCGTAAAGGGAAGTACCGGAACCATTACCGATGATGACCGTAAGCTCATTCAGGATGAAGTAAAGCAGTTAAAGGAAGAGCTTACCCGTATTTCTGAAACTGTGGAGTTTAATGGACAGACCATTCTGGACGGATCCTTTGACTTAAGAGGCTACAGCAACAATCAGAATGCCAAGGTGGCTTATTATAGCGATGAAATCCTGGCAGGAACCTATACCATTGATCAGCTGAAAGTTACTTACAATGCAGATGGAACGATTGATGAAGTAACTGCCAAGAACTTTGGAAATGGCTTCCCGAAGGATGCCAATGTAACTTCGATTGATGGAAATATTGTGACAATTGCCGGATCCGGTAATTTTGAGTTAAAGCTTCGTCTGACGAATGATGCTGCATTTACGGATCTGGATCTGGATCTGGAAGGCTTTGGTGCCATGGATATGCAGATCGGAGCAAACGAAGGGCAGCAGCTTGGGATTCGTATTCCGAAGATGTCCCTGGAGAATATGGGAATCTCGAACATAGATTTAAGTACTGCAGAGGGAGCGAACGAAGCAATTGACAAGGTGGATGCGGCAATTAAGTATGTATCTGCCAGCCGGAGCCGTCTGGGTGCTTATCAGAACCGTCTGGAGCACACGGTCAACAATCTGGATATATCCAGTGAAAATATGACGGCTGCTTATTCCAGAATCATGGATGTGGATATGGCAGAGGAAATGACGGAATATACGACCGTTCAGATTTTGTCCCAGGCAAGTACTTCGATGCTCGCACAGGCCAATGAACGTCCGTCCCAGGTACTGCAGCTTTTGCAGTAACTATTTAAAATAGTGATAACTATTCAGACCCCTATTCGTAAAATCTCTGTTTCACAGCGTGGTTTCACGAATGTGGTTACTTCGCCATATAAAATTGCTATTCTGTTTGAATGCAAGCATTCGCAGAAAGCATTTTTGCATGGCTCTGAATAGTTACCGATTATGAGTAACGAGGTGATGATCGGATGACAAAGGAAATGAAACAGAATTATACGCTGCGTATTTCACAGGCGAATAAATCAGAGCTTGTTGTGATTGTTTATGAAATGCTGCTGACCTACATAGAAGACGCAAAGGCAGCTCATGCAAATGGCGATACCGAAGGCTTTGCGGTATCGATCCGCAGGGCAGAAGGCTGCATTCGTGAGCTGATGGCTTCCCTGCATATGGATTATGTCCTTGCGGGCAATCTGCTAAGCCTTTATGTTTATGCTGTGAAGCTTTTATCCAAGGCAAAGCTCCACAACAGCACGAAGGAGCTTGCCGAGGTGGAGAAGATGATGCGTAAGCTTCACGATGCTTATGCCACGGTCAGCAAGGAGGATACCTCCGGCTCTGTTATGGAGAATACACAGACCGTTTATGCGGGACTGACTTATGGAAAGAATCAGTTAATGGAGAGCCTCGGCAATGAGGGAAGTCTCCGTGGTCTGAGGGTTTGAGGATAGTAAATCAGCCTGCGCCATAAGGAACTGGTAGCGTTTCATAATGGCATTTACTTCATAAATATAACAATCAATTAAATCGGGTTCTGTGACATTGTCGAAACCGGAGTAGGCAATTTCCAGAGCCCGTTTTGTTTTTTCAAGATCGGATAAAAGTGCATTTCTTTTCATTTCACGCTCGCTGATCGTACGGTTTGCAGCATTCGTTCTGCCAAAATACATTTTCATAGCTTTATTCCCCTTTTGATATTTTTACATCCTATGTAGCCAGTCAGGAAAAAATTACCTGTTGTTTTAGGAGTATAAGCATAAAACCGGAATCTTATACATACGATGGAAGAGAAAGGGAGGACAGGATATGCTGGAGAAATTCTTAAACTTCATTTTACGGGGACTGATGGGACTTTGTACGATCTTTGTGGTCAATCATTTTGTTATTACCGATTTTCCTCTGTGTGATGTGGGAATGAATCTGTTTACCTTTCTGACCTCCGGACTGCTTGGGATCCCCGGGGTTTGTGCTCTGTATGCCATTAATTTCTATGTTCTTTTATAACCCTGGTACAAATTTGTGATTTTCCACAAAAAAACTATTTACAACAATATAATTTTCGTATATAATTCATATTACAAAAACAAAGTGGTCATAAGGTTACGTTCGTAATCAGCCTCTTATGGAAGAGATCCTTCCGTTTTTCAGATTTTTACGCGTAAAGAAAGCAATACGGTACATTACAACAGCATAAGGAGGTATTATTTGGACAAGCCAATCCTTGCAATTTTCGATAGCGAGGAAAGATATGCGTATGGTTTCATGGAGTTTATCAGCAATAAGTCAAATCTGCCCTTTCAGGTTCACGTTTTTACAGAGCCGGAGCGGTTCTTTGCCTATTCTAAGCAGGAAGAAATCGAATGTCTTCTCATATCGGAAAATGTATATCAACGGGAGGTGGAAGCCCTCAATATTCCACACATCATCATTTTAAGCGAAAGCAGTGACTGTCTTAACAAATCCCTGTTACATATTCATAAATATCAATCCTGCGAAGCCATTTTCCGGGAGGTGATGGCATATTATACGAAGGAGGCCGGCCATGTAATGTCCTGTGTCAGGACGAATACAGAAAAAATGAAAATTATCGGAATCTATACACCGGTCGGGAGATGTCTGCAGACAACCTTTTCCTTTGCACTGGGGCAGATTCTTTCAAAGAAAGCAAAAGTATTATACATGAATTTTGAACGGTATTCCGGTTTGGAAGCGTTGCTGAAACGAAGCTTCCAGTATGATATTTCCGACCTTGTTTACTATTTCCAGTGTGCAAAAGAAAAGCTGTCTCTGCGGCTTTCAAGCATTGTGGAAAATGTACATGGACTGGATTTTGTTCCACCGGTACAGCTTTACCAGAGTATTTTAGGAGTCCATGGACAGCAGTGGATTGAACTGTTTGCGGAGATTGAAAAATGCAGCGATTATGAGTACCTGATTCTTGACCTGACGGATGGGGTGGCAGATCTGTGGGATATCCTCAGGAGCTGCACGCATGTGTATACCATTACCCGTGGAGATGGAGTATCGCTTGCCAAGATAGATCAGTACGAGAGGGGCTTACGGACAATGGAATATGAGGATGTTCTGGCAAAAACGAGGAAGATAGAGTTTCCGGTATTTAAGGAAATTCCCATTCGTTTTGATGAATTGACCTATGGGGATCTGGCACGTTACGTCAAGCAGTACATTATCCCTGATTTTGTGGGAGAAAAGGAGGAAGGAAATGAATGAACTTCAGGAAAGAATCTTAAAGAGCATGGATCTGACAAGACAACTGAGTGAGGAGGAAATCCATGAAGCAATTGATTTGCGGATGAAGGAAGAGATCAGGAAAACGCCACTGGATCTATTGTCCAGAGAGAAGCTGCACCGCAATATTTTTTATGAAATCCGCCAGCTTGGAATTTTGCAGAGCCTCATCGAGAATCCGGAGATTACAGAAATTATGGTGAATGGGACAAGCGGTATTTTCATTGAGACGAAGGGAAAGCTTAAGAAGCTGGATATCTGCTTTGAGTCCAGGGAAAAGCTGACCCAGGTCATTTGGCAGATTACAGCGGATTGCAACCGTGCCATCAACGATGCCAGCCCGATTGTGGATGCCAGATTAAAGGATGGCGCAAGAGTAAATGTTGTGCTGGATCCGGTGGCGATTAACGGCCCGATTCTGACCGTGCGGCGCTTTCCGAAAACACCGATTACAATGGATCAGCTCATTGAGCTTCAAAGCATTACCTGTGAGTGCCGTGACTGGTTAAAGCAGGCGGTACAGGACGGAGCCAATATTCTGGTGTGCGGAGGAACCGGATCCGGGAAAACGACATTTTTAAATGTGTTATCCCAGTACATTCCCTCAGAGGAAAGAGTCATCACCATTGAGGATAGTGCGGAGCTGCAACTTCTTGGAATCCCCAATCTGATCCGTCTGGAAACAAGGAATGCCAATGTGGAAGGCTGTAAGGAAATTACGATCCGCGACCTGATCCGGACATCCTTACGTATGCGTCCTGACCGCATTGTCGTCGGGGAGGTGCGTGGACAGGAGGCGATTGATATGCTTCAAAGCGTCAATGTCGGTCACAGTGCCATGACAACGGTGCATGCCAACAGTGTCCGGAATGTGGTAAGCCGTCTGGAAACGATGGTGCTCATGGGAATGGAAATCCCAATCTCGGCGATCCGCAGACAGATTGTAGAGGGGTTTGATGTGATGGTTCATCTGGGTCGGTGTAAGAACGGGAGACGTGCTGTCATGGAGGTTGCAGAGCCTATGCACATTGCAGATGGAGAGGTTTGTATGAACACTGTCTTTAAGAGAAATCAACAGGGGGAATTAGTGAAGGTTGGGGAATTTACTGAGAAAACAAAAAGCAAGCTGGTCCGTATTTAACAGGGACTCCTTAATCTCTATACAGGGCAGGGAAATTTTGTTACTGGTTGTAAAAACAGGAGCTGTTCTTGGAGTTCTGAATTATTTTTTTTATCGGGAATGGTGGGCTTTTGTGCTGCTTATTCCTGTTGGTGTTCTGTATTTCCGGTTGGAATGTGGAAATCTGATCCGGAAAAAGCAAGACCAGGTACGGGAACAGTTTGTGGAGCTTTTACGGTTTACGGTCACATCCCTGCGCGCCGGATATTCGGTAGAGAATGCATTTCTGGATAGCTATGCCGATTTGGAAAAGCTGTATGGAGAGCGCAGCGTGATCTGTAAGATCTTAAGGCGGTTTGCAATCGCCCGGCAGAATCATCGCCCCTTTGCAGAAACCTGGCAGATGGTAGGAGAGGAGCTTCGGGTGACAGAGATCCGGGAGTTCTCGGAAATTTATGAAACCGCGTATCACCATAGCGGGAATCTGTCATCGGTCATGGAACAGACTTCGCAGATTATCATGGAGAAGACGGAGCTGCGAAGGGAACTGTTTTTATTGATGGCATCCCGGCGCATGGAGCTTCGGATTATGACCGCAATGCCATTTGCCATCATGGCATATATTCAATGGACTTCACCGGGATTTTTCGATGAGCTGTATCACAATACGCCGGGAAGGATGCTGATGACGGGGATTCTTTTTCTCTATCTGACAGGATATGTCTGGGCGTGGAAAATCACCCGGATGGAGTTAAGCTCCGGCAGGAAGAAGGAAGAGTGCTTAAAGGAAATTTATCCGGAGTTTGTCGAAAAGCTCCGCCTGTATCTGGTAGCAGGACTGAATGTGCGCAATGCCTTTCTGACAATTACATCTCTTTATGCAGGGATCAAGGAGAAGGATCGTGCACACAGCTATCTGCTGAAAGAACTGCGGAGCGCAGGGAATCAGCTTGCCAATGGTATTCCGGAGGATGAGGTCTACACGCAGTGGGGAATGCACTGTGAAGAGAGAAGCTGCCGCAGACTGGGATTTCTGCTTTCCGTGAACCTGCGGAAAGGAAACCGGCAGCTTTTATCCTGTCTGGAGGAGGAGATCCGGGATACCCGGCAGGAGCTGCAGAAGAAGATTCGTAAAAAGGGAGAAGAAGCATCGACAAAGCTTTTGTTCCCGATGATTTTGTATCTGATTATTGTCATGATACTGGTAATTTATCCGGCCTATCAGAAGTTAGGCGGCATTTAAAGGAGGGCATATTTATGAAAAATAGTAACTATTCGGTACAGGTCGAAGCATTTACTGCTAAGACCGTAAGAAAATGATTCAGTAATGCAAAATCTCATCGGCGAAGCCGATTTGGAATGGATTTTGCATCGTAACTGTGAAGGTACTGAACAGTTACCGATAATTAAAAATAGAAAGTGAGAGAAAACAATGCCAATCAAAGCAGATTATCATTTACATTCTTCTTTTTCCGGAGACAGTCAGACTCCGATGAAGCAGATGATTGAGAGGGGAATCGAACTGGGACTTTCCACGATGTGCTTTACGGAACACATAGATATGGATTACCCCTATGACAAAAAGGAAGATGAGGGAATGTTTGATCTCAATACCTATTCCTATCTGTATGATCTTGCATGTGCCAAGGGTGATTATGCGGATAAGATTAAGATTCTCTTCGGTATCGAGATCGGTGTACAGCCGCATCTTGCCTTTAAACTGGCAGAATATGCCAGGACTTACGAGTTTGATTTCATTATTGCATCCTCCCATGTCTGCAATCATAAGGATCCGTATTATCCGGCCTTTTTTGAAGGCAGAAGCGATGAAGAGGCCTATCGGGAATATTTTTCTTCGATTATGGACAATCTGGAAGCGTTCCCTGATTTTGATGTTTATGGCCATCTGGACTATGTAGTCCGCTATGGAAAGACCAAGGATGCAGAATACAGCTATCAGAAATATCAGGATGTAATTGATCCTGTTCTGGAGAAGATTATTGATCTCGGAAAGGGCATTGAACTGAATACAGGTGCCATCCGTCATGGGTTAAAGGAGCTGAACCCGTGCAATGATATTTTGCGGCGTTACCGGCAGCTTGGAGGAGAGATCATTACCGTTGGCTCAGATGCCCACGAACCAAAGTATATTGCAGACGGCTTTGACCGTGCGTCGGAGGTTTTAAAGGAGTGCGGATTCCATTATTACACCACGTTTGATAAGAGAATTCCGGAATTTCACAAGTTGTAGGTAACAGTTCAGCCATGCAGAAATGATTGTGTAAGATGACCGTGGGAGCTTGCTC